>ERZ827101.18-NODE-18-length-266079-cov-5.815340_pt1 | contig 266079 bp, 204 predicted proteins | sample MGYA00519869_ERZ827101 | MGnify/ENA primary metagenome ERZ827101 (study PRJEB31778, sample SAMEA3449256) | human gut metagenome | biome: human gut; feature: human-associated habitat; material: faeces | place: United Kingdom | collected 2010/2012 ...
GGCGATACCTCAGAATAGCAACAGGTAAAGTCTGCACCTTTCTTTTTGTGGTATGCTGCAAAAAGAGTATCAAATGAGCAAAAAAACTATCATTTTTCAAGAATATGAAAAGGTGGAAATAAGAGAAGTTGATGAATTGTTTTCTTTCAGCATTCTATACCATGATAAATGGAGCTTGCGTAATACAATTTATCAATCTGAGTTTGTTGTTGTAGCCATGTGTCGTGGCATGTCTAAAATAGCACTGACTAAAATAAATCAAAAAGACTATTTGATTATTGATGATGGTGTAAGCAATCCAAAGCAAATAAATGATTTCTTGTCTATGCAATGTGATAGAAATATGATGGTTACACCTGAAATGCTTTATTATGCAATCTACGATTCTACCGACCAGTTATTCCCTAAAATGAGACTGACAGATATTTATTACAACTATAAATGGCTTGTTAAATGATGGAATTTCCACTCGCATTAGGCTTAGAGAAAACAGGCTTACCACTTATTATCTCCTCTGACAATCTGTGTTTCCTTATTGACACAGGTTCAACCCATAACACCTTATTCAGCTTTGTATATGAACATTTCAAAGACAGATTCAAGGTGTTGGAGGAAAGACGTAACATAATAGGGATTGATGAAGTACAACATGATAAAATTAGAATATTATGAGAAAATTAGCATATATAATACTTGCTCTTGGTCTTTTATATTCGTGCAATTCAGGGACATCAAAAAACAATAGGACGAAACAGAGTGATTCTACACAAACAGCACGAAACCTTCTTATTGAGCAAGCAGAAAACAGAGGTTTTCAAAAAGGTGTGATTCAACATGCTCTTAATACGAAATGGAGCGAATTTGCGGATAAGAGATTTTACACCTATATAAAGACATTAAAATCTGGTATGCTGTTATATAGAGCGGAAATACCCAATATGATGATGGAAGTATATGTATTAAATAATGTTATAGCCATTCAGTCATCATCAATTATGACAGGTAAGGAAACACAACAAATATATATGGAAATGGATGCTTGGCTGAAGTCATGCAATCCAATATCAACATCTAATAGCTTTGCGGTTAAAGATGGAGAGGTCACTAATACATACGAATACTTGTTTCAAGATTTTACTGCTACAATTATAAAGAGGGAACTAGGCATTCAGTATATGTTATCATTAAATGGAGAGAAAAAGGAGACGGCTTCGCAAGAGTCTATCATATTGGACAAGCAATTCTCCAACAAATATTTCTCTATAAAATATCCATCGTCATGGCAAATTATACAAGAGGAAAATCAAGTAACTAATAATACTGCTATTTCTCTTCAAATCATGGAGAGACAAAAGAATGATTACGATTTTCGTCCAAATATAAACATCATTGTATCGAATAAGAAATGGAGAGAATCTACTGCTTATTTAGCTGAACAGACATCTCAAAATAATAGGCGTTTAATCCGCTCTTATAAGCAGCTGTCTACTTCCAATGACGTCGTTTTGGGTAAATGCAGAGGAAGTTTATTGCAATATTCTTTTTCTATTCAAGGATATCAGTTGAAGGCTGACCAATATATTGTTAAAAGAACAGACAACACAACTTTTATTATTACAGTTACGATAGAAAACTGTAAATATTCAGAACAAAACAAGCTCGTACAGAGTATTCTTAAATCATTAATTATAAACTAATTAAAATCTTAAAATTATGTGTAAAGTATTTGGAATAGTACTAATTGTTGTAGGTTTGGCAACCCTGCCCAAAGCGTTGTCTACATCATCAGGTGCGGAAGCATTCGGTGCTTTTATTGGAGTATCTATTGTAACTTTCTTGCCTGCCTGTTTCTTGCTGATGAAAGGCAAGCGAAAAGAAGGGAAAAAAGAAGAAGGAGATAAATAGCTATGGACAATTTGACGAAAGAAGAATTACGTTCATTGACCATTGAGAAGCTTAATGGCATGACAGAAGAACAACTTGATGAGATCGCAAACCAAGTGATAGAACTTCTTGATGAGAATGATATAAAACGACTTCCAAAAGAAGTGAGGCGTAAACTCAAAATCATACGAGAGGGAGGCTTGGGCAGTTGGAAAACATGGATTGTCTTAATTATTTCAGCTTTAATTATGAGCTTATTCCAAGTAATTATGGGGAAATAAGATATGTAAGACGAGGATATTTTCATCATAATAAAAGATATAATACAACACGACCTTGCTAGTTCTGTATGTGAGGACTTTCTTTAATTGGGAGAGAAAAACAAGAATAATAAAAAAGCGTGAATACAAAACTTGAAAATAGAGCTTTTCTTCCCAAGTATATGAAAACTAAAATGATAGGTTCTATTATATTCTGTTTTGTGTTAAGAAGCGTATAAACTAAGAAACAATAAATATTCAAGATACACCAAAAATGAAAAAGAAAACCGTAATGATTATGTGTGCCGTATTTACCATGTTGACAAGCATAGTAAGTTGTTCCGGAAAAGCACAAAGATCAGCAGATACAATTCCTGCTGATACCTTACAGGCGTCTTTGATAATTGCGGATTCCACATGCTCTGATAACTTTATCAATAGCCAAGATTTAGTAAACTACGCCGTTCATGTTGAGACACAACAAATGGGTGGAGGAACTGTTGAAGATATTAAGGAATTTCAAAAAGAAATTCTAAAACATGAACATAAAATTGAAGTATTGAATAAGGAAATTATTTTTTCAGTTCAAGATACAAAAACTCAGCAATTATTTCAAATAGAAAGCCTGTACTGGAAAAACTTTTCTGTAACGTACATTAATTATCTTTCCAATATCATTTGTTTATCGCATTTTGGAGGAAGTATATGTAGCCCTTATTTACTGTACATGACAAATAGACTTTTTATGGACAGAATTACAGAGCAAATTCAGGTATTTAATCTGTTAAATAATACCCATATATATTATTATGAGAAAGAAGGTTCTAATCTGTTGGATATTTTTAGAAATAAAACAAAACAGGCTATAAATTATAATCCTGAAATTAAAGAATTTTATAAAGAATGTAGCTCTTTCCCATATATGGCAAATTTATATGACAGTACATATCTTGAAGCAAAGCGAAATTATATTCGTCTTCAATCTCAGATAGTTGAATGGGTTAAAATAAGGAAAAAAATAGAACATGTATTAAAAGATGATACGATACAAAGTAATACTTATAAAAATGTAACTTTAAATTTTATATATAAAATCAGTCAGTATCCAGATTCAATAAAGTAAAAATAAAGTACGATGTTGATTAACATAATAAATATAATACGTTATATAAAATCATATTTTAACTACAAATAAAAATTGTACATCTAACTTATCTTTATTTTTTTATGATAAGAAAAGTTAGGTGTATAATTTCATGAGATTATTTAATTTAATATTAACCTGAAAATATTTCTTCGTTTTTCCTATTGTTTTAACCGTATGGAGGGCATTCAGTATAAATCATTGATTATTAAACTTGTTGATAAACAACGATTTATTACTGAAAATCCTTGTGTCACTGGTTCGATTCCCGTTGGCACCACAAAAAAGGACTCGTAAAGACGAGTCTTTTTTTGTATTCGGACATTACTCACGACCGAGACACTCGGCAACATACAAAATATAGAGAAGCAGCGAAGACATTTCGACGAGAGTGAATATAATGCTTCCCTCTTCTCAAAATAAAAACGATAATCCGGCACAAACATCAGTCGCTACGATATCCGTGTTATAACGGTATTGTCCCCCTTTCAAATCAAGTTGCAACAGGTACTTCTTTCCTATTTGTCGAGAGCAGGTAAAAACGGCATAATAACCGACGTAATCGGAAGAAAGATTCTTATAATTATAACACCATGCGGATAGAAGGGCGTCATCGTCGATCGAGGAAGAAGTATGAAATAACCGACTATCAAAAGTCATAGCATAATTTCCACCTATTTCCAGTCGTAAAAACCAATCTTTCGACATGCGGGAAACAGACAGCGCTACCTCTGGCGTAACTTCTCTCACACTCATTTCCCGCAACGGATAGACATACTCAGCTTTTACTCGCCCATAATTTACTCGTGGCCGTACAGAATAATCCCACCCTTTTCTACGAACCGCTTCATAGAATCCCGAAAGGGAGAGTCTGTATGCATGACTACTATACTGTTCGGCTTCTCCAATTTTCGGATAAATCTGGTTCGCCGCATCACCGAAAATATTTTCGGTCCCCAATTTCAATTCATAATTCCCAGTCAATTTTATACCCCAGCTCTCAATACCCGACAAACTTTTCCGATACAACCACTCTCCGGCGAAAGTATGCCGCCCAATCCGAGCCATAGGCAATTCGTTCAAGGAAGATATAATCTTTTCACACGAGAAATAACGATACGCCACATTCCCCACGAAACCACCCGAACGCGAAGTGTGCACACCCAAACTTCCTCCCCATTCGTATCCGTTATAATACGTGGAATAATTATTTCCGGCAAATCGGTTATAATGCATTCCCAACCCGGTGAGATGATAGACTTTCGAAACACCCAGCTCACTATAAAATTTAATTCCGTTGGTTTGCTTGTACTTTCGTCCAGAGACCGAAATATCGAACAAATAGGAAGGAGATACCGGTATCGACAAACCTAAGGAAAGCGACAAATCCGACGTGGTGTTTTTAGGTCTCGGATCTATTCCTCGATAAGCGACGGAGGCCTCGTACGAAAAATCACCGCCCCATGTTATCGATTCATAACGAGCGGCATATCCCCCTGTAAAGCTATAAATCTCTTTCGACAAGTCTCCGCCCACCGAATCGGCCAACAAATAGGGATACAACAGCTCCCAATCGGTGGTCTCGTTCCACTTCAAATTTTTCACACGTCCATTTCTATACAACGTATTTCCCCACAAACAATAATTCTTTTTTCGTATGTACGAATCGGCTTGAAAGCCTATCGACTTTTCACCGTCTCCCGATTGTAACAACACAGGCTCGCTCTCCGAAGTATATTGTCCGCCGACGGTTGCCCGCGTAAGAGACGAAGAATACCTGTCATAGCGTACCGCAGGATTACGATACGACAATTCGACAAAAGATGCAACTACCGATCGATGTTCCCACAGACGATCCCATATAGAAACCCGAACCGTATCTCCGGCTCGTAACTCACAGAGACACACCAAGCATAATACGCAAAAGACACACAACTTTTTCATATCCCTCTAATCTATCAACTCTTGACCTCTACTCCGTCATAGGTTTCCGTTTCGGCCTTCGTACCATTTGCATCTATCGCCGTATGCTGTTGCTCTATCAAAGAGGGCACACACTCGGTATTGAAATCGGCAGACGAATCGTTGGTATCCTTCAATACCCGACGACCGTCACGGGTGAGATAAAGCATTTTTCGACGCACACTTTTGAAATAGCGAGTCTTATCGTGGTCTATCGTACCACAGTGTGTCCACCCCCGGTCCAACGAAGGGGCCGTGACATTCCACACATACTCCGATTGTACACTGGTATTCACTGCATCGATAATCCATTCGTTCGGTACTTTATAGGCGGTTTGCTCCATCGGGAAAGTCCCGGCCGGTAAAACCATAACATAGGAATAGGTATATAAATTTTCGGTCAAGAATTTTTCTTTTTCAATGGGAATTCTCGCTATGGCAAATCCCCTGAATCCCCGATTGTGGAGAACCCAAAAACTTTTCGTGTAACAATACCACTTATCGAGATTAGGGACGGTCGGACTGTCTATATCCAAATGAGCGGGAACCGAGGATTCGTCATACCACTCATAATCCGCCCGACTCAAATCAAATGAATTGGGATTCGCGATACGATGGTCTATACCCGTATCACAAAGGATAAACGACTCTCCGGGAGCGACCGGATGGTCTGTCCCGCTACCGGGGATTACATACACAGCCTGTACAGTCATGTGAGTGCTCATAATATCGGGGGTATAATCGAATTTTTGGGTCGTAACAAATTTCGACTCCATCAAAGCGACCCCATCGGCATATAGCATGTGGTCGGTATTGTTATAGATTTTCACATAACCATCTCCATAGTATTGTTTTCCAGAAGACTGCAATGTCCCGGTAAAAAATATTTCCTCTATAATGAAGTCGTCTTTATTCTCTACCTGATAACTACCGATAGTAACACTTCCTTGTGTTCCCATAAGCTCCAATGACCTAGCATACCCCGATAACGAAGTATGAATTGTGCTATCGGCAGTCTGATAAGTTATCGCAGCTTCATAAGAACAATCGTATAATCCCTCGGGCAATGTAATTCCTTTACGGGTCGTAAAACTGGTAACCATACCCGACGTAATATTTCGAAATTCAAAGGTTTCACTTTCCACAGAAATCCCCGACAAATCCGACGGATACCGGACATCGATTTCGACAGTCGTCCAACGTATATCCCGTTCCTCGTCACAACTGCAAAACAAAGCCAACATGCATAAGGAAACACAGAGTGTAATTCTATTCATATATTTCATAATCAAAAATTTTATCGATCATAACGTAAAATTAAGTTCCATACCGAAATAAGGATCCACATTGCGCCGTATGAGCAGACCATTCATCTTATATGAAGGAAGATAATCTAGAATACGATTAGCGAACAATGACAATCTCAACCATTTGCCTATCGTTTTGGTCGCTTTCAGGTTTACATAAACGGCCGTGGGAATTGTCTGTTTTTTATACAAATCGTCGTTATATGTCTTTATAAGAAACTGCAATTTAGGATCGGCAGCCGACTCCTCGGTATAGGGATATAACTTTCCGTCGCTTGCTGCCATATAGCTCACCGGGACTCCATTTTTCCACATTACCCGAGTCGAAACAAACCACATGCACTGTACCGATGTGGAAAAAATCAACCCCCATTCGGGTATTTGAGTATCTAACTGAAAATTAGTATTAAACTGTTCGTTTACTCGACCGTCGTTCCAATCGTACAAACCCACGTATTCTTCCGAAACCGGACGATTGTCCACTACATCGGCCACAGTCTCGAACATAGGACGACTATTCGTATATACCGAACGGAACCAAGCTCCATTTATAACGACGGCAGTCCTCAGTGCCGATATACGTTGTGAAGTAAATTGAAACTCGATACCCTGTTTATCGATGCGGCTCCCGTTGGCCGACTGTCTATAACCGTTCAACGCCTTCATATCGGTATAAGGAATGTTTTCCAAAGCAGGAGGCCCTTGTAACCCAGAGGCATCGACTGCCGAATGGTCATACTTCCGATAACTGAACGGAGCATAAAAAGAGGAAGTCCGAAATCCCGATGTAAGATTTTCATGAAAATAAGTTACCGACAACCGGTTTCCCTCAAATGAAATATCGCCTCGTACTTCCCACTTATGATTACGAGCCGGTTTCAAATCATAATTGGTTATATCTTCGATATAAGTAATTATATTTACCCGACTATATTCGAGCGGTTTATTCACATCGTAATAATTGAGTTGCACTATATCGTTATACCACAAATCGGGATAAAGATAGTCGAGCGTAGGCATCTTGGTCGTCACACCATAACCTCCCGAAATCGAAATGTGCAAGTCTCTCCCAGCGACAGGAATCGCAGGGAAGCTCCATTGTGCATTCGCACGAGGATCTATATAAGGCTTTCCTTGTAACAAATATCGCTCGCTCATTCCTATCTGTGTCACAGAACGAGCTCCTACTTGCAGTTCCAATTTATTCTTCCCCAGCAAGAACAATGTATTTCCTTCCAAAAAGAACGACAGATTCTGCAAGGCCGGAATATCGCTATAAGCCCGAGGGCGAGCCCCCCAGCTCGTCGAAATAGGGTGGGATAAATCATAAACTTGCCCCTTCCCGAAATTTTTGGAATAATTCCATTCTCCACCGGCTTTGGCGTTCAACCGATATTTTGCGCCTTCCCAGCCGAACTCCCCTTTGGCTTTCAGAAAAGCATTCACCGGTTTCCCATCGCATAAATAATCTGCCACATACTCCGAAAAAAGATAAGTACCGTCATGAACCCCGGGCTCCTTACCGGTAGGTGCAACCGTCGCTCGCTGAGGACTAATAAGCTTCGTCCTTTTCAACTGATCGGACTGAGCGCTCACCGACGCATCGAGATTTACCGTTTTTATCCATTTTAACCGAGGAAACGTCCATTTGAAATTATTTGTCAAAGAAGCTCTGTTATACGACGATTTATATTTGTCTATTTTTTGATAGCTCAAATCGGGATCTGTCTTCACGTTATCGAAAGATCCCGTATAATCCGCACTCGGTGTCCATGTCATCTCCCACTTATCCCTCTTCCATAACTTCGAAATGCGAACAGAAAAATTCACTCGCTTATAATTTTCAAGATTATTCCGGGGATCTACTTTCGAGTCCAAAAAACCGCCGTCGACATTCAATGTGAAATCATGGTTGGGAACTGTAAAACCTTTCCCCACCGAAAACAATTTGCTATATTCATCGGCTTTAAAACGAGCTGTAAGGGGTGTCGCCTTTCTCACTCTCTTTATATTTACCATACCACTGGTAAGATTTCCGTATTCGGCCGAAGGTATACCCCGCACAATCTCGACACTTTCTATATCGTCTGTTGTCAGCGTGCGCATATCTACCCCTTTGTTCGTCATATTTCTGAGCGATTCCGGCGAGGTCCCGTCCGAAGAAGTTCCCCCGGGAATATATTGCAGATTCGCATCGCCGTTAAGAGGAGCTCCATCTACTAAAAAAAGAGTTCCCAACGATGTAATGGCATAATCGGGATTGGAATATTGTTCTCCCGATGAATTCAGCGTTCCCGTTTCTCTCAACTGTATGGAATTGACCTGTCCCATCGAAGGGGTCTTGGATATATTTCCCGGAAGCAGCTCCAATAAATCGCTAAAACTGGTAGGCTGCAAATGGGTCATCATTTCGCGATTTATCTTCGACGAGCTTACCAGCCCCTGCGACTCCCGCGCCGTCACGACAATTTCGTTCAACGAATTTCCCGAAGGGGCCATTTTTACGGTCAGCTTCGTATCCCGTTTCAGTGTAACCCGTTTTTCATAACGATCGTATCCCACATAAGTAATACGCAGTATATAGTCGCCCGGATGCACAGAGGGAAAAGAAAATACTCCATTATCTTTGGACAATACCGAATGGACCTCATCTCCATGCAGTAATTGTACCGTTGCAAACGATAACGGGTCTTTCGAACCTATATCCGAAATTACCCCCTCGAAAGAAACCGTAGCTACTTGCGATACATTCACAGAGTACATAGTCTCTATTCCCACATAACTTATTAATATAATGAAAAATAATCGAAGTCGCATGTCTTAATTTTTGTGGACAAAAATACAAAATGCATAAATCTCGCACCCTCACCAAAAATGGCTATTCTATGTCTAAAAAATACCTATATATTATTATTGTAGCCCAATTATGCAGAAAATAACTTTGCGGTGTCGAATTAAAAAAAATTTGTTATGAAAAAATTCTTACTTTCTACACTCCTCTTTATCGGAGGAATTTTAGGATCGATACAGGCAGAGGGTCCTGTATTTCAATGGGCGAAATCCTTAGATGGAAATCCCGGGAACGGAGGTGACAATGCTCACAGTTTGATAAAGAGCAGCGACGGAAAAATTCTGGCGCTCGCACAATTCGGGTCGAAGAAAGACAACGATCCTGTTTACTATGGAGATGACATTGTCGGCTACGGTTGTGCTACTCAGGCAAACTCCGACAATTGTAATATCGTTCTTCTCAAATTAGATTCGGACGGGTCTAAAATATGGAGCCTATATAGCTTCTCCGGCGACGTAAGCATCTCTTCGAGTTCCATTGCCGCCACTTCTGACGGAGGTGCTGTCTTAGCATTAAAAATGAGATATGCATCCGGTATGACCGATAAAACCCCAGCATTCAAGGATGCCAAAAACAACACCGTGACCATACAAAACTGGAATACCGGTTACCGTACATACTATGCGGTTCTACTAAAAGTCAGCTCGGAAGGAGTTATCGAATGGAACAAATACATCGAAATAGACAATAGCCCCGAAACCGCCGCTACTTATTACACAGAAGGTACACCAGACGGCATTTACCCTTATGCTACCGCCACCGACGAGAACGGGAACATCTATTTAGCCGGGAATTATCGTAAAACCATGACTTTTTACACGGCAGAAAATTCGCCTGTACAACTAATCCCTCACAACACCGTAAACTGGAACGGTGACTCTCAAAAGACAGTAGGAGACTTGTTTATCGTAAAACTCGACGACAAAGGGAATTATTTGGGCCACTTTACAACCACAGTCTCCGGCACAATCGAAAGAGAACAAATAACCCATCTCATCTACGACAACGGTAAACTCTATTTCTACGGAACTGTAAAAAACAGTAACGAAGGCTCGATCAATTTAGGCTCGATCAACCTCGTGCCTTCGTCGTTCGACGACATTCTCATCGGGGAAATCGATACCAACTTAGACGTGAAATGGGCAAAATTAATAACAGCATTCGGAGCCAGCGACAGCAAGCACACTACCCAGACCAAGAACATGGACTATATAAACGGAAGTCTTTACCTTTCGGGAATGATGAAAGGAGGGTTCGCCCCTTATGGAGAAGAGGAAGCCCGAATAGCCTCTAAATCTACTCCGCTCAATGGGTTTGTAATCAAATGCGATGCTTCAAACGGAGAATGGTTAGGAGGTGTCTCTGCCGACGAACAAGGTATCGGTGGTTATTTCGGAGTAGCCAAAGGGAAAGAAAACAATCTCTATGCCTACGGGTATAGCTGGGCAACCCCTAATAAAGGTATTTGCCTAACCACGATAGATGAATCCAGTTGGGAAAAAACAGAAAAGATAGCCCTCATAACCGAAACCGGTATGGGTACAGCTTGGAGCTGTTTGGCAGACGGTACAAATTTCTACTCCTTTTCAAGAGGTAATAAAGCCGTCAATTTCTATAATTCCGAATTTACCTTACCTGCACCCACAGGTTGGGGAATGTTCATATCGAGCTGGAAACTCGACGATATAGCCACAGGGATAGAAACTCCAAATTTAGCCGGAAACGATACACGAATATACGGAGTGCAAGGAGGAGTAGTCGTCAATACCGAAGAATCTATCGATGTGTATATCTACAACATCACCGGCGCACTGGTTAAACAAATAAAAGTAACCGGCAACGAAACAATAGAACTTCCCAAAGGTATATATATCGCCAATAAGCAAAAAGTCATGGTTTACTAAATCATGGTTTATGAAATGTTTATATTTATAGAACGGTGGCGCATGCCACCGTTCTTTTTGCATCAATCGAACAAACCAAAAATCCCGAACAGAGGAAACCTCTGCCCGGGATTGGGATCGCATATCCTACCTATCTAATAACTTATCGATTATTCTCTTTATCGATTGCGGCTAACCGTGCATACATTTCTACCATAGCGAACTGTGTCAACAGCCACTTCGAATCGTTTTTCGTTTTTCCGCTCCAATCATCGTTAAACAATCCGTTTTTCTCACGCATTTCCGTCCAAGCGAAATCCAGATTTTCCCTAAAAGCATCGATATACAAACTATTATGATCTATACCATACAGCTCAACGAATCCCCTAAACATAATAGCGGTAAACCAAACATCACCCCGATTCAGTACTTTATATTTACGATCCGACTGCGAATCGTGGCTAAAAAAACGATTGTAACAGGCAGCAGCCAGCCGTTGGGCCTCCTGCAAATATTTTTTTTCACCTGTAATTCGATACAAAAGCGCTGCCGATTGCATCATTTGTCCACTGTTATAAGCAAACTTCGCCCTACCGATTTCTCCGTTCAAACTCTTATTATCGAAATATAAACCGTCTGCGGGATCTTGCAGATTTTCTTTCGTCCACTCATACAATCGAATTCCTGCTTGTAAGTAGGAACTATCGCCGGTCGCTAAAAAGAGTTTCGAAGCATACACCGACCCCGGAGCATTGGAACAGGTATTTTTCCCGTTCTTTTTCTGCTCGCACCAATATATGCCATATCCCAATTTATCATCGGTTCCACTTTCTATAAACCGCCAAACCATCTTGGCTTGCGAGAGATATTCTTTTTTCCCGGTCAATAAATACAAGTCGGTAAAATCGAGCCCTATCCAAATATTATCGTCATAGAATCTATCGGAAACCGGAGCCGTGTTTATATACGAAGCATACGCTGTCGGAGTTCTCTGCGTGTCGAGATACATTTCCAGCCCGGGACGAACCGTTTTAGTCAATACCTTTCGGAAATCGGACTTCGGTTTTACTTCCAGAAGAGCCGTAACGGCCGACAGGCTCCCCGAAAAAGGCCACAGATAGGAATATAGTTTCTGTTGCTCGGCCTGTTCTTGATTAGAAAGATAGGAGACTTTCAAATGGTTGTCAAAGGGATAAGTCTCCCTGAATAAAGGGACATCTTCAACTCCATAAAGTTTTTCAATGGCCTTGAACGTATCGGCCGCACGAGTATAGTTATCGTTCCCTGCAAAACTTTTTCCTGAAAAGAACAAAAGAAAAGCGAGCGCAAAGCAACGACCAAGCATAATTGAGAATAATTTCTTCATACGATTTTACAATTTTCCTTTCGGGGAAATTTCTGTTTCCCGGCTTTTTCCATCGATATAAAAACGAGCAAAAAAAATCACCGAGCAGAGGACACCCCCCGGCCCGGTGAAAAACAGAAAGATATTATTTAACTATTACTTTATTGGAATACACAGCGTTACCGCAATTTACCCGAACAATGTACACGCCGCCATGAGCCATATCGAAAGAACAATCGGAAACCATCGCTGTCGAAGCGACACAATTGCCCAACAAATCGAACACCATAACGTCATCGACAACAGCGCCATTGGTCAAAACCTGAATAGTCGACCCACTGACTGTCACAACGGGCTTAACAGCTGCCGAAACTTCCTCAATGGCAGTGGGATCGCCTTGTTCTACCAACAGAGTCAACGCATTGAGATCGACCGTCAACTTGTAATAGCCATCGGAGGGAACGGTAAACTTATTGTCATGGTTACCGGCAGTAAAATAGGAAATCGTATACGTTTCACCTAACGTAATGAGTTGATTTCCCTCTTTTGTTTGATCGAATACAAAACAGTTTTCCCAATTTCCGGCAATGAGTTGATTGATAAATTTGAATTCCGTATCACCGTCTTCGGTGTTCTTGGCATACAAAAATCCATTCCATGTAAACACGCCTTCGCTTACTCTTGTCATTTCAATTCCGTCCTCGGTTTTCCAAGCTCCCGGTTCTCCTTTCATGGCACTACCGATCAGATATAAATGATCATAGTCGATTTTTGTAACCTCCATTTTCACGGTATTCAAATCGATCGTAATCGTATAAGTGGCCGTAGAAGCAATTTGGTATTCCGCAGTGGCGACTCCATCGGCACTGAAAACCGGTGTATAAGTGCCCGATTTAACCTCCGATGCATTCGCAGGATTCAAAGATTGGCTATTGTCGTTACTTACGATATAGAAACCGGTCACGGGTTCTCCCACTTCAAGTTTTCCTTTCCATGTATAAACGCCGTTCGCTTCTTTCGTCATAGCGACTCTTTCGGGGAATGCGCTACCGGCTAAATAGGCCTGTCCGAATTTCTCGACATCAAGAATGTCCAAAGAACTTTCTGTCAAAGTCATCGTTTCTGCATCCAAGTCGATCGTAATCGTGTATACCCCGGTTTTTTCTACTTGGAAAGAGGTGTCATAACCTCCGTGTTCGCCTTTGTCATACAACTTTGCGGGAACACCCGGAGTGACAATTTCGTGATCGGGCACATCGGGATTAGGTGCAAGACAAGGATCCCAGCCTCTTCCTACCAAGAATTTGAATCGACGGTCTCCCGTTTTATCCAATAACTCTCCCGTCCACGTAAATTGGCCGTCTCCGACCTTCGTCATTTCAAGAGCATCCTTAGGGCTCCAACCTGCTGCACAAGCATCTCCGACAACATACAAATTGTCATAATGATTGATAGCCGACATACCGAATACGGTCAACAAACACGCGATTAAAAATGTAATCTTTTTCATAATTTTTATTATTAAGTTTAACAAAAGAATCTACTTTACCGACCTATCAATACCTTTTTGGTAAATACCTTATCCTCAGTATGCACCTTTACGAGATAAACTCCTTTCTCATCTACCGACAAAGAAGCCCGACCACCGTCGAAACTGCCTTCTTTAAGGATTTGTCCGAGCGAATTATAGACCCAATAATCGGTAGAAGAAGACTGCTCGATAACGATATGTTTGTCAAGAGCATAAACCTTCCCCACCGGCTCGGCGCTCTCAGGGGTCTCGATAGCGGTAGTACCATCGGCATATTTCGACAGAGTCATGCGGTCTATATTAGGGCCATACTCCGAATTATTCCCGATTTCCACCGTATTGCTTGCCGTGTGATCGAGGTCTACCCATATAGTTTTATGGGCCAAATTACCGCCGATCGTTCCTCCTGTACCGACAAATGAGACCTCTTGCCAAGAATCCATATTACCGTTCATCTTTACATAGGCCGTACAAGGGGCATCGGACATATAGTAAACGGTCATCGCATAAGTGCCCGATTCAGGGACTTTTACATCGTTGAAAGTAATGGAACGTCCATTCCCTATCGAAGCCACATATTTCCCACCCGAGCACAAACTATCTGTATCGGTCTTAACCGGTACACCGAACGGAATCGTATTGCCATCGGCCTCAGCCTCATATTTCATGAAAATAGGTTTAGGAAGTTGCGAAGACGTAGAGAACAAAACAGCCGCTCCCCCATGTTTTAACAAATCGATCGACACCGTATCTTTCGATGTCAAATTTCCTTTCCATTCGAATTGAATTTCCGACGGACATTCACCATCTTTATAAATGTACGCATTGTATCGTTCACCGGAGGATAAAAACGAAAGAGGCACGGACACGGTGCGGGCATCGTGTGTCAGCGAAGCGAAATACCACTCATTGCCTTTGCAGCGTACGATACTTACATATTCGTCGGGAACAGCTTCAAGACAGCGGGTATCGTCCCATGCAGCCGGTACAGTCTTTAAAAATTCCCGGGCAATGTTATATTCGATATTTTCGGGAGCGTCGCCGATATGTTGTACTCCCGATTCAAAAACTACCGATAAAGCCAACTGGTGCGCTGCTGTCGTCTTTTGATGGATGCACCCGTTTTTATCGGCAAAATCTACCGGGACATAATCGGTCGACCCGATAGCCCCTCGGATAATCGCCGAGTTTATATTGTGGATATCGGGAAAAGTCGTAAAAACCGTATTCTCCAACACGGCCTCAGATGTCAGCAAATGCGGCCATGTTCTCCTCAAACCGGTCGGTTTAGTACAGGCATGTAAATTAAGTAACAACTGCTTTTCGGCCGTTACCTTCAAAAGCAAATCGTATTTCTTCATCATAGCCTGATCGTCACTTTCCCAAAAATCGACTTTCAACCCTTTAACTCCTTGTGCCTTCCAATTCTGTACCATAGAAGCCATCGCCGACTCATCGGAAGGAAGCGAGTTTTGATTCACCCATACGAACACTCCCACCGATTTGGAGGATGCATAATCCACTACCTCTTTCAACGAAACACCGTTCTGCTCCCAGCATTTGTCCAATGTGAAATATTCCCAACCTTGCTGTTTAGCCCAATCTATATATTTCTTAATGTTACTCATGCTAAGATAATCGGAGTGGAAGTCTTCTCCGCCGAAATTCCATACAGCACGTCCGGGTTTTACCCACGACAGATTAGTCAAGGCCGTTTTATCGTTCAAATTTTCCAATATAACCGACTCTGCTATCGATTCTAAGGAACCCACCATGAGAACTCTCCACGGCGTATACAAGGGAAGGGTAGCAGCGACATTCCCAACCAGCCGGTAACCGTAGGCTTTCGTCTCTTCATTCACAAACAACGAGCTTCCACAATAATTCCCATTGACCATCGCTTCGGTCAACAACAGATAATCGCTTCCCGTATGAACCAGCAATGGCAACGGGGTATATAGTTCACATGCCATAAATTCTGTATCGTTCTCTTCATAAAGAGCCTGATTATTTTTGGTATATTGCTGTGAATAAACTTTTTCCTGTCTTACCGGCAAACATTCGCTATTTTCGGCATAAACCGAAATGTCTCCGCTACCGAGAATCGCATAGCGGTAAGCCACGCCATCGTCATACACCCGAAAAATAAATTGTACGGTATGTCCGTCTTTATTACATGAAACTGTCGCCTCTTTATATGTATTATCATATCGACTGCGCTTTCCCGACGGTAAGCTATACGAATCGTCCACCAAACGTTCGGTAAAAGAGGGTTCGCTCAATCCCGTTGAAAAATCGCCTACCGAAGTGGTAATTCCCAAAGCCGATTTTTCCACAATAGAGGTAACTCCTTTCACGACCTTATAATACAAAGCATCGTTATCGCTCACGACAACAAGTTTTATAGAATCGGAGGGAGAGACGGTTTCTCCGACGACAGTCTCTCCCCATACCGGGCAGGCTCCTGCCATCATCGCGCCGACCAAAAGACCATATATACATTTATTTTTCATTGTCAATATTTACTTCCTGTTTCTACAATAAAGCTACTTCACGATTACTTTTTGCACGACTCGTTCTTGCTGTACAATTATCCCCACCAGATAAGCACCGGGCGGAACAGGGATTCTATTCACACAACCTGTTATCTCGCTCTCGTACACAATTTGGCCGGACAAGTTCACTACTTTACAAAATCCATCGGAATCCATAGTAATTACAATCTCGCGATTTTGCGTAGCGACATCGATTCTTTCGGCTACCGGTTTTGTAACAGAAGACGGTTTGTCACTGCCGAACAACTGCCATTTCAAAAGCTGAAAGGAGTCGGCTCCGTTATTTTCGACCGTTCTCAAACGATAGCCTTTATATAATTTAGTACCATTTACTGCGAATTTCATAGTTGCATACCGGCAAGGGAATACAAATCCATTGACTTCGCTTACGGCTTCCCAGTCTTTGTCAAAGCCTTCGACGACCCAACTCTTAGGGTCTCTCTCAGGATAATCCTGACACGAAGTCAACGTATAATAGTCCAATCGATACGGTTTATCCAGTTCTACCTCGACATTGAATACCGGGCTTTCGTCGCTATAATACTTCCGTTGCATATCCCGGTCGAAAAGATTAAAATATCTTTCGTCGGCAATCGTAAAGGCTCCGAGCGGAGAACCTATCACATTGGAAAAGACATCGACATTTTCGGTAATATCTGCCGGGAAATTTTTATGATCGGCCGATTCGTAATAAGGTATCCCGAACAATTGTATTTCCCCGACATTCCGCCCTTTCGTATCGATACGATAATATCGGGCTGCCTTGCCTGCATCCGCATGGGGTTGACGGCTTATCGTAAACAAGGTAGCCGCGCTGTAACGGGTAGAGCCTCCGGAATTCAATTGCGAGTAATTTCTCCCGTCGACCGAATATTCAAGGCTCCATGAATCGACATTTTGAGATGTCACTTCTCCCTCGGAAAATAGATAACCCGTAACCAGACAAGGGTCTGTACAGGTAACATATATGTAATCCGAAGCAGCCTGTAAATCATAAACCGTGTATTCATCGTTATCATTCAGGGCAGACCCGGAAATATCTTTTCCACCAATCGTGATTGCAGCATTGTCGGTAAGGTCGTAAGCGTAAGCTGCTTTCATCTTTTCGGGCTTCGGCATTTTAACCTCGGTCTCCCAGATTTCAAATTTATCTATATTAGGGCCACCGCCATTGTAAGGAGTGATTTTTATCGTATTATCGCCCTTATCGAGATAAATATACGAAAGCATCATACCGACCGGAGGGCGGTTCCAATCTTCTGTCGTCTCCGTCATACCTATCACCACCGGTGCATAAAATCCCGTTTGGACGGCTATGGAACGTATGAACATGCTCGTGTAATAGGTACGGAACTCATAAGTGCCCTCCTTATCGACATAGACATTCCTAAACAAAATCTCGGATCCATTGTCGTTGTCCCCCACATAGGCATCTCCCGAATATCCATTCACATATTTGACCTTTACCGGAGGTGTGAGAACCGCATCCTCTGCTTCCAAGACTAAAAGCGGATTTTGAGCGCACAAGCCGGCAGCAGGCAACAAAGAGAGTAATAAAATCTTAAATTTTTTCATTCCTTCGCAAACTACAATTAAGCATAAGAACCACTTAGAATCTTTCCTAAGCCAAAGATTCCAACAGGGATATTTCACAGTCGAAAAGGATAGAGAAACAACCGTTGTCCGAACAATATATGTACTTACACGAGTTTTTCATGTTGGTAACATTCCAAGGGTTTTACATATCTATGACACAAAAAACATCATACACCCTTATACCAAATGAAAAAAAAATTTTACTACCACAAATAGCTGTACTGATCGCCTAAAATTTTTTTGATTTTTTTCAAGGCCGTGGTTATCTGACCCTCAACGGTTTTTACCGAAATATTCAACCTCCGAGCTATTTCCTGATTCGTAAGATTCTCACTTCGGCTAAGCAAAAAAATGTTCCGACATTTGTCCGGTAAAGAAAAAACAGCCTCCTGAATCAAACGATATAATTCCTCGGTTTCAAGAGTAGACACACTGGTATTGATCGTAGAGACTTCCACTCCGTCGAGACCTACCGTCTCTTTCTTTTTTCTCAATTCATTCAAACACTTATTTTTCGCTGCTTGGAACAAATAGGCTTTCAGTGAAAGCTGTATCTGAAATGTCTCTCTGTTTTCCCATAAATAAATAAAAATATCCATCGCCAACTCTTCTGCCACATTCTTATCGTCCAAATGGAGATATATGAAACGGCACAAAGGAGTAAAATATGTTTCAAATAAAGATTTGAACGCATCCTCATTTCCTTCACGAATCTGCCTAAGCAATGATATGTCATTAGTGATATTCGCTACCATTATTACAGGAAAACTATGCAAAGAAAATAATATTATTCAAGATAAAAAAATAATATTCACAGCAAAAATAAAAAAATATAAAAGCCTCGAAAGATTTCTACTTATTGATTACAAAGTAATTATAAAATGGATACCTATACCAATCAGACATTTTTTCTTTTTTATTATCTACACATATAAGGGTCAAGCCCGATTTTTGTGTCTAAGTAATTGAAATCTTAAAATTCCATCAAACATGAATAATAATCTTCCGTGGGATATAATCATTGCTAAATTCGAAGGAATCTCCCTATCAGAAGAAGAGCAATCGCAGCTACAAAACTGGTTAGCGGCCGATGACAAAAACAAACTTCTTTTCGATGAACTGAAAACCCTTTGGGATAGCATCCAAGCAAAATCTGCCAACTACAATCCCGATGTAGATTATTATTGGAAAAAATTCCAAGCCTATATTCACAAAGATACTATACAGAAAGAACCTATAAAGGTAAAAAAGATTGTTCCCCGGTTACATTTCGGCAAGAAACTAAACCGCATTGCCGCAGCTGTCAGTTTATTATTAATCGTTTCGGGGATAGGGTATTATTTCTTTTCCAGCAACAAATCTTTGAACAGAGAGACAATTGTCCAAACTTATTCGACAATTACAGGAAAATCGAAATTCATACTTCCCGATGGCAGTGAAGTATGGTTAAATTCACATTCGAAGCTGGAATACAAAAATCTTCATGCCGACATGCGAGAAGTCGAATTGAAAGGCGAGGCTTTTTTTAAAGTTCAGCACGATGAAAGGCCGTTCATTGTCAAGACCAGCGACATAGCGGTAAAAGTGCATGGTACGCAATTCAACGTAAGCGCCTACCATGCTGACGAAAAATCGGTAGTGAGCCTATACGAAGGTTCGGTATCGATGCATGTATTGGGCGACGATAGCTCGAATTGTTACCTGAAACCGGGGGAAGAAGGCTCTCTCGACAAGAAAGACAAAACGATTCGGGTTGAAAAAGGAGACGTAGAATTTGCAAAAATGTGGACTAACGAAAAAGTCAAACTGGAAAACAAAAACCTTCATGAAGTTTGCAAATATCTTTCCAAATGGTATAACGTGAAAATCATCATCGACCCGGCTTTGTCCGACGATCAATCTTACACGTTTACCCTCCATGACCAAAGTCTCGAAGATATTATTCGTATCATGTCGAACATATCTTCGATAAACTACCACTTTACAGAAGACAACACATTAATGATAACCCTTTAAACACATGATTGCCTATGACGATACATTAAAGACAAAGCACCTATGTAGAATGAATGATTAAAAATTTTTATTCTTAAACTCAAAAATTAAAAAAAAGAAAGAGAACTTATTAAGTTAACTTTAATATACCCATGATATGAATCTAAAGAAAAAATTGGCTGTATTTCTAGCCATTTTATTCTCCTTGAACTTGTTTGCTCAAGCACCGGGAGAAACCATAACAATTTCTTTTCAAAACATTCCATTATCCGAGGCTATCAAAAAAATAGAAAGTGTAAGTAAATACACGTTCTTTTACGATGCCTTAAAATTGAATGTCGATCAAAAAGTATCGCTGAACGCCCAAAAGACACCTATTCAACAAGCAATATCCCAAATGCTTGGAAATTCGGGTATTAAATTTGAAATTAAACAGTCTCAAATCATCTTATATAACAAAAACGTATCCTCTGATGAAAAAAAGATTTCCATACGAGGAAACGTTACAGATGTCAACGGCGAGCCGCTTATCGGTGTAACCGTCTCGGTAAAGGACAATCCCTCTATCGTGACTATCACCAATGTAGATGGTATCTATGACATAAAAGTGCCCGATAAAAGTGCCATACTACAATTCAAATACATCGGGTTCGCTTCTCGTGAAGAAGCTGTGAATAGCCGGAAAATTATCAATGTGGTGTTACAAGACGCAGCGACCCAACTCGAAGATGTCGTAGTCGTTGGATACGGTGTACAGAAGAAAGCATCGGTAGTCGCAGCTATCACCAGTGTGAAACCTCAACAATTACAAGTAGGGACGACTCGTTCGTTGAGCAACGACCTCGCCGGTAACATCGGGGGTATCATCGCCGTTCAACGTTCCGGTGAACCGGGTTACGACAACTCCGAATTCTGGATTCGCGGTATGAGCTCTTTCAAGGGCAGCAACTCCCCGCTCGTACTTGTCGATGGTGTAGAACGCTCCTTGAACAACCTCGATATTTCGGAAATAGAATCGTTCTCGGTACTGAAAGATGCTTCGGCAAGTGCCGTGTACGGTGTACGTGGTGCGAATGGTGTAATCCTTATTACAACCAAACGAGGACATTCCGGTAAGACGAACATCAACGTATCGGTGGAACACTCTATCACTCGTCCGGCCAAATTACCCTCGTTCCTCAATGCGGCAGATTACCTTACGCTCTTGAACAATATCAATATCCAAGAGACGGGGACAGAACTTTATTCGCCGGAACTAATAGATAAATACCGCAGCGGATACGATACCGAACTATATCCCGATATAGATTGGATAGATGCAATTACAAAAGACGTCGCTCACAACACGAGGGCCTCGTTCGACCTTTCGGGAGGTAACGAGAAATTGCGTTACTCTTTCGTCGGCGCATACTATAACGAAGCAGGTATTACCGAGAGCGACAAAACTCAAAACTGGAACTCCAATATCTCGGTGAATCGATTCAACTTGCGTACCAACGTAGACATGAACGTCACCTCCTCTACATTATTGACATTCAACATCGGCGGATACCTTCAACAGAGAAACGCACCGAAAGATGGTATCGACGATATTTTCGGCGCTGCATTCAAAGCTACGCCGTACATGGTTCCGCTGATTTATGAAAACGGGGCCCTTCCCAAACCTCGTGAAAATGAAAACCCGTGGGCCAAACTGACACAATCGGGTTTCAAACGTGAGGCAGAAAGTAAACTGGAAACCTTGTTCGCCGTGGAACAAGACTTAAAATGTATCTTACCCGGTTTGAAAATAAAAGGTATATTCTCTTACGACTACTATTCACGAAACGGAGTAAACCGGGGCAAAGCTCCCCGTTACTATTCGCCGGCCACGCAACGCGACCCGGTGACCGGAGAGTTAATACTGACGGTTCTGAGCGAAGGAGACGAATTCTTGGGCTACGAAAGATGGGAAGACTATGGCAATTATAGCACCTACTTAGAAGGAAATATCACCTACGACCAACGATTCGGAAATCACTCGGTAAGCGCATTGTTGTTGTACAACCAACGCAACTACGACGACGGTGACCAAGTGCCCTATCGTACACAAGGTTTCGCAGGTCGTGCGGCATATACATACGCCGACCGCTATATCGCAGAGTTCAACTTCGGTTATAACGGTTCCGAGAACTTTGCAAAAGGCAACCGTTTCGGTTTCTTCCCGTCTATCGCTGCGGGCTGGATTGTTTCGGAGGAAGAATTCATGCGTCCGGTACAAAACTACATCAATAAATTAAAACTGAGAGCTTCTTACGGTTTGGCCGGAAACGACCGCTTTTATAACGACGACGGTTCTCAAAAACGTTTTGCCTACATCACTACTATCGGTTCGACCGACGGCTACAAATGGGGTAACTCCAATGCTTTCTACGAAAAAGGAGGTTTGCGCGAAGGTGATCCCGGTGTTGAGTCCCTGACTTGGGAAACCGTGAAAAAGGCCAACGTCGGAATCGAACTGGGCTTGTTCAAAATGGCCGAATTGCAAGTAGACTTCTTCCATGAAAGAAGAGAAGACATCTTCATGCAACGAAAGAACATACCGTCATCGGCCGGCTTCCCCTCCGCTCCGTGGGCGAACTACGGTATCGTGACAAACAAAGGCTTCGATATTTCATTGGATTTGAACAAACAAATCAACAAAGACTGGTTTATTTCGGCTCGGGCAAGTGTTACCTACGCCAAGAACAAAATCATAGAACAAGACGAAGATTTAGGTGTACTCGGCACTTACCGTTCGAGCACCGGCAAACCGGTAGGCCAGATTTTCGGTTTGGTTAACGACGGCTTATATACCGAAGCCGATTTCGAAGACGTAACGACCGGTAAGTTGAAACCGGGACTGCCGGTTCCAAAATTTTCGGATAGAGTTTATCCCGGAGATATAAAGTATTTGGATCTCAACGGTGACAATGAAATCACAGAAACCGATAAAACCGCCATCGGAGGTACGGTCAATCCCGAACTCGTATATGGTTTCGGTATTAACCTGAGCTATAAAAATATCGATTTCGGAGCTTTCTTCCAGGGAAACGGCCGCACCTATCGTATCATCGGAGAAAACCAAAAGAACTTCTTACCCGGTTCTACCATCGGAGCCGAAGGTAACATATTCACCAATGCATCGGATGCATGGACAGTCGACAACCCCAGTCAGGACGTATTCTATCCGAGACTCCACATGGGTTACAACGCCAACAACGCCCAAGTATCGGATTGGTGGTTGAAAGATATGAGTATGTTGCGGTTGAAAAATGTAGAATTGGGATATTCATTCTCAAAAAATCTTATCAAAAAAGCTGCAATGGAGTATGCCCGTATATTCGTTCGCGGAACAAATCTTTTGCAGTTCTCCAAGTTCGACCTGTGGGACCCCGAACTGAATACCAGCAACGGTTTGAAATACCCCATCATGGCCACTTATTCTATCGGACTACAAGTAAGATTCTAAACCTATTAATATAAAAATTATGAAACATACAATCGTTAGATATACATTAGCTATCATCGGTCTGTTTTCGGTCACTTCCTGTACCGATTATCTGGACAATGCTCCCGACGATATTTTAACATTGGATATGGTATTCAACAGTAAGAACCGTACCGAGGAATGGTTGGCCGGTATCTATGACGGAATCCCCGACCCCTACACGCCCATGATGCGTAATTACGATGCCTATGCCGATGATTTCTCGCCTTCGCAAGACTGGCGGGCATTCTCCGACTGGGATTGTATCGACAAAATCTTAGGCAACTGGACTCCCCAAAGCGAGTGGAAGGGGAATTTTTGGAGCGACTTTCCGGTGAGAATACGCGAGGCTTACATTTTCTTAGACAACGTCAAGGCTCTGCCCGAGCAAGAGGTCTATCAAGCCGATGTGGACAACATGAAGGCCGAGGCACGTTTCTTAATTGCCTACTACTATTATCTGTTGGTGAATACCTACGGAGCCATACCGTTCCAAACTTCACTGGTCGACATGAACGACCCCATCGACAAGATATTGATAGGGCAAACACCTTACGACCAAATAATCGATTGGCTCGATAAAGAGTTCAAAGCCGTATCGGAACTGTTACCACCCTCTTATACCGAAGAACGTAAATACGGACGAGCAACCTCGGTGATGGCGTTGGCTATCCGTGCCCGTATGCTTCTTTTCGCTGCAAGTCCGTTGGTAAACGGGAACGATGATCCCGATTATGCCGCTTATACGAACAATAAAGGTGAAGCAATCTTCAACTCTACCTACGACCCCAAGAAATGGGAACGTGCGGTAAACGCTTGCAAAGATCTTTTGACCGAGGCCGAAGGCAACGGTTATGCCTTGTACAAAGAGTATAACGGAGATGGTTCGATCGACCCTTTCATGTCCTATTCCAATATGTGTTACAAAGAATTCAATCAAGGTAACAAGGAAATTCTGTTCGCCCGTCCCGATGTAAGTTACGACCTTTACTCTCAACACTCGGTTCCCCGCGGATCCCGTGGACAAGGCGGTTTGGGAGTTACTCAGGAATTGGTCGATGCGTTCTTCATGAGCAACGGTCTGCCCGCTATCACAGGGTATGAGCCCAACGGCGAGCCTATCATCAACAAAGCCTCGGGATACAATGAAAGCGGATTCTCTACCCAGCCCGATGTCAGAAAGACCAAATGGATCGAAGGAGACAAAGATGCCAAAGAATCCAACGCCGAAAATACAATCGCTCCGGCCGGAACATTCAACATGTATGTCAATCGCGAGCCTCGTTTCTATGTATCGGTGCTTTACAACGGTGCTTGGTATCGTCAATCGAGCCGTTATGTGGATTTCTATTACGCAGGAGAAGACGGCCGGCCCGCGTCCGGTTCTTTATGGGATGCTCCGCAAACAGGTTATCTGTTGAGAAAACGCGTACACCCCGAAACGAATATCCTCAACTACTCCATTCCCTATCGTCCCGGTATTATCTGCCGGTTGGCAGAAGCCTATCTGAACTATGCCGAAGCTCTCAACGAATGGGCTCCCGAGCAAACCGACGAGATACTGAAATACGTGAACCTCGTAAGAGAGCGCGCAGGTATCCCCCAATATGGAACAGGGAAAGACAGCAACGGATTAGACAAAATCCCCGCACCGGCCGATCAGACCGCTATGCGTGAAGCGATTCGTCGCGAACGTCGGGTTGAGTTCAACTGCGAATATGCGATCCGTTTCGATGATATCCGCCGTTGGAAACAAATCGATATTCTGCGCGGTGACTTCTACGGCATGAACAAGTTCGGGACAGAAAAAAGCTGCGACAAGAACAACGAGAATGCCTACTTCAAACGTCGCGTCGAAATCACACGCGCTTTCAGCGAAAAGAACTATTGGTTCCCCATTCATCAAAATCAATTGGACAAGAACCCCAACCTCAGACAATTACCCAAATGGTAAATTCAATTTTGAAATCTAAAAGTATAAATGTATGAAAACGATATATCATATATTATTCTCGCTTCTGTTCGTACTGGCTTTTGTCGGCTGCGACGATGACGACGATAAAGTCATAGAGCGGAATCAATTGAAATTGACAGCCTCCGCCCAGTCGGTGACCCTTACTCCGGATGCGACAGATGACGAGATTATTTCGTTCTCTTGGAACGAAGCGACCAGTTTAGGGGCAGACTACACTTTCTCCTATCTGTTTCAAATAGATATAGCAGACAACAACTTTCAGTCGGCAACCGATGTCCGCACATTCGGACCCAATGAATCGATCAGCTACTCATCGGCCGAACTGTACGACCTTATTGTAGAAAAATGGGGAAAGACAGCCGGAGAAGCAGTCTATGTGGAGGCTCGGGTAGCCGCCAAAGTGGAAGGTCCCAAATTCAAATATCCCGAAATAGCGACCACGAAAGTGCAAATAACCACTTATAAGCCTACATCGCAACCGCTCTATATTACGGGTACGGCTACGACCGGCGGCACGGATCTGAATGCCGCTGAGAAAATAACCGAACTATCCAACGGTCGTCTGTATAATTGGAGAGGCCAGTTGAAACAAGGCGGATTCAAATTCATCACCACGCTGGGGCAAGCCTTGCCTTCTTACAACAAAGGAGCGGACAACAGCTCTGTCGTAAAACGTACGAGCGAAACGGAAGCAGACGACCTCTTCCAGATAAACGAGGCTGGATTGTATTACATCTACCTATCGCTTAAAGATATGACTATCTCATACAAGAAACTTCTATATGAAAACTTATATCTTGTAGGTAATGCGACTGCTGCCGGTTGGGATATAGAAAAGATTATCGCCATGACTCCCGATAACTTGAATCCTAACATCTTTACTTACCAGGGGGCTTTGCAAGAGGGAGAATTAAAAATCCTCGCCCAAAGGAAGTTCGACGGAACCACGTTCAAACCACTTGTCGAAAACGGGTCTATCGAAAGTACCGATGTACAAGTGACCCCGGGAGAACAGCCCGACTACAAGTGGAAAATAACCGCCGAGCAAGCAGGTCTTTACAAGATCACGCTCGATACGGAAAAAATGGAAATCAAATTTGAAAAGCAGTAATCATGATCGCGCTACTATTCGGAAAATTCCGAATAGTAGCGTCGACCAATGAGTCTCGTCAAATTCGTTAAAACATCACACAACTCATCATGAAAAAAAATTTATTAGCACTCGCTTTCCTTGTCGGACTACTGACTTGCTGTAAAAGCGAAGATGCTCCCATCAAACCCGTGAAACCCACTGATCCGGGAAGTATCAATAAGGAGTACATGTCGCGAGCCGAAACGACTTTTGCCAATATTTTCAAATATTATTGGAGCGACAAAGTGCGAATGATGTTCGGCTCATATCCCAATACATTGGGAACTCCCCAAGAACCTTCCAGCCCCGACTACGACAGTCACGCTTACTTATGGGGATTGGGTAGCGTCGTTTCGGCCTTCAACGCTATCGTACAAAATACCGATAACGTAGATTTCCGAATGACCTACGAAAGCCGGTTGAAAGAGACACTGCTCAAATACTACAATACGACAAAAGAACCCATGTGTTTCGGCTGTTTTGTCAACCCTCACGATCAACGTCTATACGACGACGCTATTTGGGTGGGTATAGATTTAGCGGATCTTTACAGTAAAACCAAAGATAGCTGGTATCTCGACTATGCAAAAAGCGTATGGAATTTCGTACTTTCCGGGAAAGACGATGAACTCGGAGGCGGAGTTTATTGGGACGAAAATGCCAAAGACTCCAAAAACACTTGTTCCAACGCTCCGGCCGTGGTTCTCGCTTTGAAACTCTATCAAATCACCAACGATGCAGCGTACTTGGAGAACGGTAAAGATATTTACAAATGGACAAAATCGAAATTACAAGACCCCTCCGACTACCTCTACTGGGATTGCATCAAAACGAGCGGTAAAATCGAAACCAGCAAGTTCTCTTACAACTCGGGACAAATGTTGCAAGCAGCCGTGTTGCTCTACAATGCGACAGGCGAGGAACAATATCTCACCGATGCCAAATTGCTCGCAGAGGCTTGCTATAATTATTTCTTCGAAAACTTCATATCCAACTCGTCGGGAGAGCAATTCCGCATTCTCAAAGACGGAAGTCGCTGGTTCAATGCGATCATGGTCCGCGGATTCCTCGAACTGAACAAAGTCGAGAGTAATGGAACTTATATGATCGCCATACGCAAATCGGTCGACCACGCATGGAAATACACCCGGGATGCCGAGACCGGACTTTTCTTCAAACAATTCAGCGGGAACGACATAACGGACAACCCGGGAGATATTCTTGCACAAGGTGCTATGGTTGAATTATTCGCAAAATTAGCAGTTAACTAATAATTAAAATTTTTATCCATGAAATTAAACGGAATTATAGTCGCTTTATGCTCGGTCGGAATCCTCAATGCACATGCCGAAAACGTAGCTATCGCCAAATCTTCTCTCGTGGGAGACGGGATAGTAGAATTCGTTCCGCAAGGATTCGACCAAACGAAAACCCCCTCTTTAATTCTTAAAGAAGAACCCACGGCAAAAGGGTCTGTACCCTCCGATTGGGAATTATATCCACAATTCACCGTCATGGACGGAAAGGCCAATGCCTCATTGGGCCTGACCGGTGAAATAAGTCTGTATGGCGGTGGCGAGGTTACCGGTCCTCTATTGAGAAACGGCCAATACATAAAACTCTGGAACACCGATACAGGAGCCTACGGCGTCGATGGCGGCAAACGGCTGTATCAATCACATCCGTGGGTATTGGGCGTGAGAAGGGACGGTAGCGCTTTCGGTATTTTGTTCGACAGCAGCTGGAAATCGGAACTACATACCAATTCCGACAAAATCGAATTTAACACAGAGGGAGCTCTATTCCGCATTTACATCATCGACAGGGAATCCCCCAAAGATGTCCTCAAAGGCCTTGCCGAACTGACCGGGACCATCACGATGCCCGCCCGTTGGACTTTGGGATACCATCAATGTCGTTTCTCCTACGGCAGCGAGCAGAAAGTACGGGAAATCGCAGACAACTTCCGTAGCAGGAATATCCCTTGCGATGCTATCTGGATGGACATCGACTACATGGACGGATACCGTATTTTCACATTCAACGAAACGACTTTCCCCGACCCCAAAGCCTTGAATGAGGAACTTCATCAAAAAGGATTCAAAGCCGTATATATGATCGATCCCGGAGCCAAAGTGGACAAAAACTACCACGTTTACCAATCGGGAACAGAAAACGATGTGTGGGTAAAACGCCCCAACGGTGAAATTTACGAAGGTAAAGTATGGCCGGGATATTGCGCATTCCCCGACTTTACCATGCCCAAAGCCCGTGAATGGTGGTCCAATTTGTATAAAGATTTCTTGGCATTGGGAATCGACGGCGTATGGAACGACATGAATGAGCCGGCCGTTACCGACGACGATATTCCCGAAGAAAACCGCATTGGAACCATGCCTTACGATACTCCTCACCGAGGAGGCGGCAATTTACCCGCCGGCCCTCACCTGCTCTACCACAACGCCTACGGCCGTCTTATGGTCGAAGCCTCGTATGAAGGGATTATGAAAGTCAACCCCGAAAAACGCCCCTTCCTTCTTACGCGTGCCGGCTTACTGGGTTATCAACGATATGCAGCAACTTGGACAGGTGACAACTGGGCTGGCTGGGATCACTTGAAACTTTCCGTACCTATGTCTATTACATTAGGCCTTTCAGGTCAAGCATTCAACGGTCCCGATATCGGAGGATTCTTAAATAATACGGATGCCGATTTATGGGCTCATTGGTTGGGATTCGGAGTATTTTTACCTTTTGCCAGAGGTCATGCTTGTGCAGGAACCAACGACAAAGAACCGTGGGCTTTCGGCGAGGCCATAGAAAACACCTCTCGTATTGCCCTCGAACGTCGTTACCGATTGCTTCCCTATTTCTACACGTTGTTCTACGAATCCCATAAGACCGGATTGCCCGTTATGGCTCCTGTATTCTTCGCCGACCCCAAAGACCTGAGATTGCGCAGCGAGCAACAGGCTTTCCTATTGGGAGACAATGTACTTGTTATTCCCGCTTTCGCCGAGAATCCCGTATTGCCTTACGGAATTTGGGAAAATATGACACTGATCGATGGAGAATACAGCGATAAGTACCAAGCTAAATTGAAAATCAAAGGCGGAAGCATCGTCCCGGTCGGAAAAGTTATACAAAGCACGACCGAAAATTCGTTCGAACCTCTTACTCTTTTTGTATGCCTCGATGAAAACGGAAAAGCCCACGGTCAACTCTATTGGGATGCCGGAGACGGCTGGAATTTCCAATGCGGAGATTATAGCTTGATGACGTTCTCCGCCGAGAAGAAAAACAATCAAGTAAAAGTCTCTCTCGCTTCCAAAGAGGGTAAACGTAAAATAGAGAAAGAAATCAAAGCTCTGAATGTAGAATTAATGATGAACGGGAAAGTATATAAAGGTTCCGGTTCGTTGAAAAAAGGTGTAACAATAAATCTTTAAAAAATGAGAGGGTGTGTCAAAACTCAATTTTTGAAGATATGAACTTATAATTTGAAATTTGAGTGCCCTCAAAAGGCTAAAAAAGGGTCGTATCATTACTCAATACAGAGCTTGATACGACCCTTTTAAATGTCATAGTTACAATCTATAACTTTTCGGAGGGGACATTTTAGTTTTGACACACCCCCTTTACTAAAACTTTTTTATCATGAAAAACAGATATTCCATCTGGCAACTAATGTCGTTAGGAGTTGCTTTAATGACGGCTCCGTGGCTACAAGCCCAAGACGTGCTTGTAACGCTCGAAGCAGAAAAGGGAATAATCACACTGCCTGCAAAAGTAAAACCTGTCGACGGTAGTACCGTAGAAGGAATCTCGGGCGGTAAATATGTAGGTGATAACGACCCCGGTAGCTCCATAGTTTTTAACGATGTTGAAGTGCCCGAAGCCGGGACTTATGAATTCAAGACTTATTACATGAGTATGCAGAATAGGTCTATTGCCGTTAAAGTCAATAACTATTCCGAATACATATCGACGGTCTCCAATACGACACCGGGTTGGGACGTACCTCCCACAAACGAAATGAGCACCTATATCTACATGGATAAAGGGAAAAATACGATAAAAATTACTCCTATGGGAAGCGGTGGCCCTAATATGGATAAATTCGAAATCATTACAACCGACGTAGAGCTTCCGAAACCGGGAGAGTTTCCTATCGTTCTCGAAGCCGAAACCGCTCAATTATTCGGAAACCTGAAAGTAAAACCTACCGACGGTTCTTCCGTTGCCGGTCTATCGGGAGGCAAATATATCGGAGACTTCGACTTAGCCGCTAACTCTTATTTACGGTTCAACAACATCGAGATACCCGAAGCCGGGACTTACGAATTGAAAGTCTATTCGATGGGGTCGAGCCGAGCTCTCACCATCAAGGTCAACCACTATCAAAAAAGTATCATTCGTACGAAAGACTCCCCCAACTGGGACAATGCCCCTACCTCAATGGTATCTACCTTGATATATCTCGATAAGGGAACAAACACCCTGACTTTCGGACTACACAAGGACAATGGCCCCAATATCGATAAATTCGAGATATGTACAACGACCGAAGAAATAGATAAACCAGAAGTCGAGAAAATCGCTTACTCGTATGATTTTACCGACGAGGCCGAAATTTCTTCTACACAAGAAAATTCTACGCTGAACTTGTTGACCGATAATGATGAATACACTTATTATGTTCCCAAGACATCGAATGTAGAAATCGTAGCCAAATGCCAGCAACAGGTACTCTTGACGGGATTTTTACTCTCAACAGGTATCGACAGTGAAATCGACGTCGACACTTGGAAATTATATGCTTCGGCCAATGGCTCTACATGGAAAGAAATTTCTTACGATAAAGTAACCGATCTCGACGGAGCCCACCTATATGAAATAACCCGATATCCGGGAACCGCAGCAGCAGACGCCGCACAATATTACAAATTAGCGGCAACCCACGAAAATCTCGAAATTGCAGAATGGCAATTGTTCGGTCTGCCCTATGTCGCTTCGGGAGACAAAAATTTTCCGACCGACCTGACTGAAAATATCGATGTTCACTCTAATGTATCGGCATATCCTATCGGAGAATCGGGCGATAATTTCTCCGAAGAATTTTACAATCTGTTCGACCGGAACATGAACACCAAATATTATGCACATGAAGCAACGAGTTTTTATGTAGAAATAGATTTGGAAAAGCCCTATACAATCGAATCTTATGCAATTACAAGCGCTCATGATTATCCCGACCGAGACCCTCGCAAATGGATTTTAAATGCTTATAACGAAGAATTGGGCTGGGTAGAACTCGACCGTCAGACAGACACATACTTCCCCACCCGGTATTCTACTTTGAAATATAACGTAAACCCGTCCACGGGATTCACCAAAATCATGCTCGACGTAGAAGCTAATAATGGAGCAAAAGACATTCAACTCCTTAAATTCCAAATCTTCGGTAAAGAATTTAACGGAGCCGGCATCAACGCCGCCCAGGACAAAACACTTTCCATCATTGCGGATCAAGGGAAAATCATTATTTCTCAAACAGGGGGCAAACCGGTAAACTACACGGTATATAACCTGTCGGGAACAGTGATCGAACAAGGTACGACTGATGTTTCATACCGAGAAATCGTACTGAATGCCGGAGCATACATTGTATCGGCTAATGACGGAAGTAAAAATAAAATAGAAAAACTAATTGTTAAATAAACATTGAACCATGAAATCCAGAAGATATAAACTACCCTTGATAGCCTTATCGCTATCATTAGCATTACCGGCTTTCTCCCAATCGTGGTTTACTCCCGAAGTAGAAAAAAGAGCCGAGGATATTTTAAAAAATATGACAGTAAAAGAACGCCTGACCTATATCGGTGGTATAGATTGGATGTACACCCGCGCTATTCCCCGATTAAATGTTCCGGCTATAAAAATGTCCGACGGACCGCAGGGCGTAGGTACATGGGGAGCTTCCACGGCTTATCCTTGCGATCTTTTACTGGCAGCCACATGGAATCCGGATATGGCCTATGCGTTCGGCGCAGCTTTGGCACAAGACTGCAAGGCTCGTGGTGTAAATATTCTATTAGGTCCTGCCGTAAACATCGCAAGAGCTCCTTTCTGTGGTCGGAACTTCGAATATATGGGAGAAGACCCTTTCTTGACGGCAACGACTTCTACCGGATATATCAAGGGATTACAAGAAAACGGAGTGATGGGAGTAATCAAACACTTCACGGCCAACTTCCAAGAATATGACCGTAATTATGTGAGTTCCAACATTGACGAGCGAACCTTACATGAAATCTATTTCCCGGCATTTAAATCGGCCGTCCAGAATGCAGAAGTCGGTGCTGTCATGAGCAGTTATAACTTGCTCAACGGCGTATGGACAACAGAGAATCCCTGGTTGCTCAAAGAAGTACTACGGGAACAATGGGGATTCAACGGGCTCGTGATGTCCGACTGGGGCTCCACTCATAATTGTGTTCCGGCGGTTAAAAACGGACTCGATTTGGAAATGGCAGGAAATGAAATCGAAAACGAGGAAGCTCTGCGCCATTATCTCGAAACCGGAGAAATAAATATGAGCGAAATCGACTTGAAAGTCAAACATATCTTACAAACGATGATCGGATTCGGATTCTTCAACAAAGAACAATTAGATCCGAGCATTCCCCTCGACAACCCCGAAACGGCAAAAGCCGCATTGGAAATTTCGAGAGAAGGAATCGTGTTGTTGAAAAACGAATCGAACATTCTGCCGTTGAACGCCAATACGATTAAAAACATTGCCGTAATCGGTAATAACGCTACAATTTATGCGGCCGGCGGCGGAAGCGGACTGGTAAGAGCTTTCCATTATGTGTCTTACTTCGACGGATTGAAAAAGTTGGCAAATGAAAAAGGCATCAACGTCACACTTGTCGATCTCTATGATCACATGGAAGATGTCCTGTATACAGCTGCCGGCTCGAACGAACATGGTCTCAAAGCCGAATTTTATAACAACGAGAATCTATCAGGAACTCCTGTAACTACCCGCGTAGACAGTCGTATCAACTTTGAATGGACCTCGGGACCCGATGCTGCCAATGTCGAAAAAAACTATTTCTCAGTCAAATGGACCGGTGAAATTCGTCCCCAAGAAACATCGAACTATACTTTCATCGTGAAAGGAGATGACGGTTTCCGTTTAATTCTCGATGGAAAAACGGTCATCGATGAATTCAAATCGGGCTCCACTCGTGAAAAACGTTATACCATGAAAATGGAAGCAGGGAAAGCCTACAAAATTCAACTGGATTATTTTCAGGGAGGAGGCGGAGCCTGTATCGATTTGGCATGGCTCAAAGACGGAGATGAAAACCGGTTCCAAAACGAATTGGACAAAGCCGACATAATCGTCGCATTCATCGGTCACAATTCAAGTAGCGAAGCCGAAGCCGGAGAACGGTCCTTCGGATTGCCCCAAGATGTAAAGGACCTCGTCCTAGCTGCCCAAAAGAGCTCCAAACCGATGATCGGAGTCGTCAATGCCGGCGGAAACGTAGAAATGCAAGACTGGGAACCTAAAATGAAAGGTCTTCTTTGGGGTTGGTACGGCGGACAAGAAGCCGGAACCGCGATGGCCGAAGTGTTATTCGGAGAGTACAACCCTTCGGGAAAACTCCCTGTAACATTTGAAAAAAGATGGGAGGATAATCCCTGTTACAACAGCTATTACGATAATGGGACCAAACAAGTGAATTTTACCGAAGGTATCATGATGGGATATCGTGGATATGACAAAGCCGGTACAGAGGTCCAATATCCGTTCGGTTTCGGATTGTCCTATACGACATTCAATCTTTCCGATATGCAAATCACGGAATCTTCCGACGACAAATATTTAGTCGAAGTTTCTTGCAAAATAAAGAATACCGGAAAGGTTGCCGGTGCAGAAGTCATTCAACTGTATGTAGGCAAGAACGGCAGCAGCCCTGTCGAACGCCCGATAAGAGAACTCAAAGGCTACCAAAAAGTATATCTTGAACCCGAAGAAGAAAAATTCGTGACTTTGTACCTTTCTAAAGATGCGTTTTCTTATTACGATGTCAATCGGAAAAATTTCGTTGTCGATAACGGGGAATACAACATCGAACTTGGATTTTCATCTCGCGATATAAAATTGAAAGACCAAACTCAAATCAATGTTGTTTCGGCTATTGACGAAGCCCGCCAAGATACCGAAAAAGGTAACTTAACTCCCTCGGTGGTTAAACAAGGTGAAATTATCAGAATTGCACAAGGCTGTGCTTCCGAATTAAACATTTTCGACCTTACGGGTCAAATGTTACTCAAACAAATCGATAAATGTACAATCGATACCTCTTATCTAAAAAAGGGAGCCTATCTTGCTTTGTATAAAATAGATGAAAAATTTCATACGGGTAAATTCATCGTTGAATAGCTTTTAAAACTTCCAGACAACAAAGAGGCCCGGAAATTTAATTTCCGGGCCTCTTCATTTTAATTCGTTCGTTATTCAACCGCCCAAAGCAGTTTCTCAAACTGGCATTTATCTGGGCAATAATTTTACTTTCAGTTTCTTGTATGCACGATCGGCCTTCGCTCGCGCCTCCTCCACCGTATCGGCTGTCGCCAAAATCACACCTAATCGACGGTGCCCGACAACTTCCGGCTTCCCAAAAATTCGCATTTGTACTCCTTCTTCCGAAAGAACCTCATCGAGGTTACCAAATACAACTTTATCCGTATCTCCTTCTACAACGATAGCACGAGATGCCGATGGGCCATAGAAACGAACTCCGGGAACAGGTAACCCTAAAACAGCACGGGCATGCAAGGCGAATTGTGACATGTCTTGCGAAATCATAGTCACCATTCCCGTATCGTGCGGGCGCGGAGAAACTTCGCTGAAAAGGACATCGTCCCCTTTAATAAAAAGTTCTACTCCAAAAATACCATATCCACCCAAAGCATCCGTAACTTTCCGGGCTATATCCTGAGCTTTTTGCAATGCTTTCTCCGACATAACCTGTGGTTGCCAAGATTCCCGGTAATCACCATCTACTTGTACGTGACCTACCGGTTTTAGAAAAGTCGTCCCGGCAGAATGACGAACAGTAAGTTGAGTAATTTCATAATCGAACTGCACGAATCCTTCCACAATAACCCGACCGGCTCCGGCTCGTCCCCCTTCCTGAGCGTAGTGCCACGACTTATCAATATCATCGGCCGTACGCACGACACTCTGTCCGTGTCCCGAAGAACTCATGATAGGTTTCACCACACATGGCATGCCTATTTCTTTCACGGCCTCCTCGAACTCTTCTCGTGTAGAGGCAAATTTATAAGGCGACGTAGGCAATCCCAGTTGCTCTGCGGCCAAACGACGTATGCCCTCCCGGTTCATAGTCAGGTAGGCGGCCGTCGCAGTAGGTGTAACCGAATACCCCTCTTTTTCGAGAGCCACCAACGTATCTGTCGCAATAGCTTCTACTTCGGGAATGATGTAATCTGGACGTTCCGTTTCTATCACTTCTCTCAACTTTTTGCCATCGAGCATAGACAAAACATGACTGCGATGAGCGACCTGCATAGCCGGGGCATTGGCATACTTATCCAAAGCAACCACCTCCACACCATAACGTTGCAGCTCTATTGCTACTTCTTTACCCAATTCTCCACTTCCGCAAAGCAAAGCTTTCTTACCGACAGGAGTTAGTACCGTTCCAATTTCTACCATATATACTTGATTTTGTATGTGTTATTCATTTATACAAATGTCTTATGCTAACCGAAAAAATGCAGGCTGTCCTCAACTATATACCGAGACATAACCTTTCTTTACATCTTATGCAAAGATACAGGAAAAATGAATGGAGTACAAATGAATAAACAGACTTCCTACCAACAAAAAACGGGCTCTCGTTTTCGAAGTCCGTTTCAATTCTTTGGAACACCTTTAATCTTCGACATGGGAACCGTCGCAAAAGGGCTGATTCGACGATTTTCCACAACGGCAGATAAACGCCCGTTGTTTAATAACCATACTCCCATCGGAGAACATAATTCTTACATGCCCACCAATACGCAATGGACCGCATTCGATAACCTTTACGACCACCTCGGGTTTTATCGGCACAATAGTTCCTTTCATAGCTGTTTCTTTTTTAGTTTTATATTCACTTAAACAGCAAATCCGGTTCTTTTGTTTATTGTACCGTTAAACGATCGAGGCGTAGAAAATAATTTCTACGCCTCGATCTATAAACCTACGTATCACTTTATTAAAGCAATACTACCTCTATGTCTGCATCTACTTCATACATGCTCACTTTACCTTCGCGAGCCAACCAGCCAAGGGCTGCATACAATTCTTTTTCTTTCAGTTTCGTTGCTTTTTTCAACCCTTTTACAGTTAATTTTCCGGACTCATTTAAAGCATTCCAAACCTGTCCTGCCCATGTTCCAATAACTTCTGCATTCATTCTTTTTACGTTTAAATTAAACAACTTGAAAACACATTGTTTTAATCTGGCACAAAGTTAATACATTTTTCTTTAATTTTAATGTTTCAATGTGTTTTTTCATATTATCTACCCCCCTACAAAAGAAAAATAGACATTATAAAAACACTCTACGGGTGATTTTGTTTGCCCCAATCATCTATCTCCCCAGTATAATTTTCAATTCTTCTCTTGCCAAAAAAGAAGGAGCAAATTCTTCACGCGCTTGCTCCAATAACTGTCGCTCATTCTCATATCGAGCCGAGAAATGCCCCAATAACAATTGCTTTACACCTGCTTTACGAGCTATAATAGCCGCTTGCCGAGCCGTCGAATGGCAGGTTTCCTTCGCAAGAGCTTCGGCATCGTCCCCGAATGTAGCCTCATGATACAACAAATCTACACCTTCTATGATCGGTAACAAAGCCTCGTTATAAGCCGTATCGGAACAATAGGCATAACGTAACGGAGGGTCTGCCGGCGTTGTCAAATATGAGTTGGGAATAATTCGACCATCGGAAGTAACAAAATCTTCTCCCGCCTTTATCGCAGCTCTACGGTAAACCGGAACGTTATAAAAATTCATCATATCTCCCAATAAATGTCGCATTCCTACTTTCTCTTCAAAAAGGAAACCCGAACACGGAACCCTGTGTATCATCGGTAAGGAACGAACTCTAATAGATTTGTCTTCATAAATCACCTCCGTTCTATTCGGCAGTACAGGTTCGAAACGAACAGTAAAAGGCAAGTCCCGACAGAAAAAATCGAGTTGAGGCCGAAACACCTGCTCTGCCTGAGGATGGGCATGAATCACCAGTTCTCCGGTCCTACCTACTAACGCAAAAGTCGAAATCATTCCGATCAAACCGAAACAATGGTCTCCATGAAGATGACTCAAAAAGATATGCCCCAATCTCGTAAACTTCAATCGCATGCGACGAAACTGTATCTGAGCCCCTTCTCCGCAATCAATCATAAACAAATTGTCGCGAATATTCAGAATCTGCGTACTCGGATAGTGACGTGCGGTGGGCAAAGCCGACCCACACCCCAAAATATTTACCTCAAACTTTCCCATTTCAAAGTCCCTTTGACATTTACAAAGATACGCATTTCCTCACTTTAACCTGCACTTTTCATAATCAAACAAAAAGACCGGCAAGATTGCCGGTCTTTTCTTTATAATACGCTTTTAACGCGCCTTATTTTTTCTCTGCGTCGAGTTTCTCTTTCAAAGCTGCCAATGCATCGATATCGCCCAAAGTAGTTTTTTCCATTTGAGGAGTTACGATAGCATCGTCTGCCTTAGCTGCTTTTTTAGCGGCTTTCTTAGCAGCATTTTCTTTCTTAGCCTCGGCCTTAGCTTCATCTTCGAAAATACGGCTGTGAGACAAGATGATACGTTTAGCATCTTTGTTAAACTCTATAACCTTGAACGGAAGTTTCTCTTCCAATTGAGCCTGAGTTCCGTCTTGTTTTACCAAGTGTTTGGGAGTAGCGAATCCTTCAACACCATAAGGCAAAGCAATTACAGCACCCTTATCGAGCATTTCGATGATAGTACCTTCATGGATAGAATCGACGGTAAAGATACCTTCGAATACGTCCCACGGATTCTCTTCGAGTTGTTTGTGACCCAAGCTCAAACGACGATTTTCCTTGTCGATTTCCAATACTTGAACTTCGATGTCGGCTCCGATTTGAGTAAATTCAGACGGGTGTTTGATTTTCTTCGTCCAAGAAAGGTCTGAGATATGAATCAAACCATCTACGCCCTCTTCGATTTCAACGAATACACCGAAGTTTGTAAAGTTACGAACCTTGGCATGGTGACGAGAACCAACAGCATATTTAGTTTCGATATCTTCCCACGGATCCGGTTTGAGTTGTTTGATACCGAGAGACATTTTACGTTCTTCACGATCAAGAGTCAAGATAACGGCTTCTACCTCATCGCCTACTTTCATGAAGTCTTGTGCCCTGCGCAAGTGTTGCGACCAAGACATTTCGGAAACGTGGATAAGACCTTCGACACCCGGAGCTATTTCGATGAATGCACCGTAGTCGGCCATTACGACAACTTTACCTTTCACTTTGTCACCCACTTTCAAATCGGGATCCAAAGCATCCCATGGATGGGGTTGCAATTGTTTCAAGCCCAACGCAATGCGTTTTTTCTCATCATCGAAATCGAGGATAACCACATTGAGTTTTTGATCGAGAGAAACTACTTCTTCGGGGTGAGATACACGTCCCCAAGAAAGGTCGGTGATGTGAATCAATCCGTCTACGCCGCCCAAATCGATGAATACACCATAGGAAGTGATATTCTTGACAGTTCCTTCGAGTACTTGTCCTTTTTCGAGTTTGGCGATAATTTCTTTCTTCTGTTGTTCGAGCTCGGCTTCGATAAGAGCTTTGTGCGAAACAACCACATTCTTGAATTCTTGATTGATTTTAACAACTTTGAATTCCATAGTTTTACCTACGAATACATCGTAGTCACGGATAGGCTTAACATCGATTTGAGAACCGGGCAAGAATGCTTCGATACCGAATACATCGACGATCATACCGCCCTTCGTGCGACATTTGATATATCCTTTGATGATTTCGTCGTTTTCAAGAGCCGAGTTAACACGATCCCAAGAGCGAGTAGCACGAGCCTTCTTGTGCGACAAAACCAATTGTCCTTTTTTATCTTCCTGATTCTCGATATAAACCTCTACTTTATCTCCTATTTTCAAATCGGGATTGTAGCGGAATTCGCTCATCGGAATGATACCGTCCGATTTGTAACCGATGTTTACGACCACTTCACGTTTGTTCAATGCGATTACCGTACCTTCGATTACTTCTTTGTCTTTTACCGTATTCAAAGACTGGTCATAAGTATTTACCAATTCATCATGGCTCTTATCACCATACACTTCGCCTTTTTCAAAGGCATCCCAGTCAAAATTTTCTACCGGGCTGTTTTTTAGTTCTTCACTCATGTTAATTAAATAATTGATTTTTTGATTAATAAGTTAGACATTATATGGTCTTGTTAAAATCGGTGCGAAGATACAAAATCTTTTCCTCTCTGCAAATTATTTCAAGAATATAATCTCCTAACACCCTTTGACATAAACATATATTCATCTCTACAAAAGATTCCGCCATACAATAAACAGAGTATAATTTTGTTTTATTTAAAGAGAATATATACCCACCCATGAATAGACAAAAGATAACATGGTTGCAAATACTCCAAGGTTGGAGTATGTTATTGGTCGTAATAGGACATGTTACCTTAACCGGTATTTTCGAGAATCCTCAAACTCCGGTGAGCGCGACGATAGAGCGTGTCATATACAGTTTTCACATGCCTCTTTTCATGTTTATCTCCGGTTTCCTTTTTTATTTCACAAAAATCAGCCGAGACTTAGCCTATAAAGAAGTTGTGTTCGATAAACTCAAACGGTTGGGCATTCCCTATTTGTTCTTCACCTTTTTCACCTTCGCCGTCAAGTTTATATTCTCACCATTCATGAAACGCCCGGTAGAATTGTCTTTACGACAATTTACCGACAGTTTTCTATATCCCGGCTCCAACCCGTTGAGCGAAATGTGGTTCGTCGCCACTCTCTTTATCATCATGCTATCTTATCCTTTGCTGAAATATATGATAACGGGGCATTTCAAAATTACGGTATTAATTATCGGAAGTGTCATACTCAACTTATTTTTCCCTCCCGATATATTCTTGCTTTGCCTTTCCAATGTGGCATATATGTTCCTTTTTTTCTGCTTAGGCATACTTTTCTGCAAATTCGATATACAACGTTTTTTGAGTCATTCCGGGAGTCTCCTACTTTCGCTCCTTCTTTTCATCGCATTGAATCTGATTCCCGACTGCCCGATTTTACTGTTAAACCTCACCGGAATAATCTTTTCCGTCTCATCGTGTCTGAACTTAACCCCGATAGTATCGGGACTATTCTCCTCCTTCCGAGACTATACGTTTCAAATTTTTCTATTAGGAATTTTTCCACAAATAGCCATCAGAATACTCTACTCCAAGATACCACAAAACGAATTGTCCTATTGGAGTCTCTATATCATTAGTATTCTATTAGGGATTTACCTGCCTGTTTTCATAGCAAAAATCGTAGAGAAGATTCCCAACAAACTTATCCGCCGTTGTTTCGGACTCTGATTCTATCGTTTTTTCGCAAAAAAATCTTTCATCAAAGCGATACACTCCCCGGCCAAAACACCACACTCGACCTCTGTTTTAGGATGCAATATCTGAGGAGCGAAACGCCGGTAACCTCGTTTCTCATCGCCGGCTCCAAATACGACCCGAGCGAGCTGAGCCCACCCTATCGCGCCGGCACACATCACGCACGGCTCCAATGTCACATACAGGGTACAGTCGGTCAAATACTTACCACCGAGCGAAGCCGCAGCCGAAGTAATCGCTTGCATTTCGGCATGAGCCGTCACATCACCCAGACATTCGGTCAAATTATGTGCCCGAGCCACAACCCTATCTTTACAAACGATGACAGCTCCCACCGGTATCTCATCGGCATCGAATGCCTCTTTTGCCTCCTGCAAGGCCATTCTCATAAACCGTTCGTCCTTTGCTCTATCGACCATATCTTCTCATAAGCCTTGTGGGAAACACTATCACTTCTCATACAATCTTGACAGTATAGTATTCCCCACATAGTAGCTCTTGTCCTTTTTCTTAGAAGCTGTTTTTAATTTATTCCGAGACAGATTGAGACCTATGTTGAAGCAGATTGGAGTCCGAGATATGCAGTCAATAGCGGGCTATTGACAAAAATCAAGGGATTCAAGATGCGAGACAGGGGCTCAATATGGCCGGAACATACCTGCTTGAAATGATAATATTATTTCTCAATAAATTTAAAACAGCTTCTTAATTCTTCAAATAATATACCACCGAGGTCACGACCCGCACATGCTTCAAATAAGGAGTATTGGCATCCCTATCCTCGATAGAGAATTGCCCTTGATATGCCGATGATATTTTGCCCAATTTACTATCGGAGTCTTTGGCGAATTTTTCGGCGGCAACTCTCGCATTTTGAGTGGCTTCGGCAATCATCTCGGGTTTCAGTTCATTCAACTTGGTAAACAAGAACTGAGTGTTATACTGATAATCCCCGGAAACGATAGCTACCCCCTTTTCCAACAAGGAGGCTTGTTTCACGATCAACTCTCGTACTTTCTCTACTTGATTCGAAGATACCGTTATTACCGAAGTAACATTATAGCGATACGGGACACTTTGGTTTCCATACCGTTCGGCCTGCATATCTACGATTCCGGGAGCCGCGATAGAAATTTCGGCATCGGATATCCCGTTAGCTTTCAGAAAATTTATCACGATTGTATTCTTAGTATTGATCGTACGGTAAATCGTGCCCAAATCATTCCCCAACTCCTTATATACCAAAGGCCAGATAACTTTATCGGCCGGAACCTCACGCTCCGACAAACCCTTTACCGAGACCGTACGCACAGCCTCTTTCGAACGAACGATACCTTGTTCGATTCGTTGCCCCAATAAAAACAAGCCTACTGCTATGATAATAGCCGGCACAATCCATTTGTTTTTCATAATCTTCCGTATTTTATTTCTTACAAAGAAAATGCATGCCAGACTCAAAAGCAAATTTTATTTGCAATTTTACCGAAGACATAGACTATTTTCGCATTTATTGTCAGTAACTGTTTCAAAGATAATCATTCGCCATATCCATCAGACTTTTTCTCACTCCGATTTCTTTTTTCATCGAATCTTCGTATATTCGCTTTTCCAAATTCGTACTTATGGCACAACACAACCAATTGGGAAAAACAGGAGAGGAACGAGCCGCAGAATATTTGATTTCCAAAGGATACATTATCCGAGACATAAATTGGAGGAGCGGAAAAATGGAGTTGGACATCGTAGCCTATCGTGACAAAACGTTGGTTGTTGTAGAAGTCAAAACACGAAAAAACAACGAATTTCTACGCCCGGAAGAAGCCGTTACACTCCGCAAGATAAAAAATATAATCCAAGCCACGGATGCCTATATTCGTATGTTCGATATACCTTTCGACATACGATTCGACATCATTACCTTAGTCGGGGAAAATGAAGACTTCCAAATAGAACATATAGAAGATGCCTTTCTTCCTCCATTAAACTGTCGATAAACATGAACGTAGAATCTTTGCGTGAATTTTGTCTGTCACTACCACAGGTAACCGAATGTTTCCCATTCGATGAATGGGTGTTGGTTTTCAAAATCGAAGGTAAAATGTTTCTCTTCTGTGATTTGTCGGCCGAAGAGAAACGAATTTCGCTCAAATGCGATCCCGAACTTGCCATAGAATTACGGGAACGATACCCCGAAATAGAACCGGGATACCACACAAATAAACGATTGTGGAATTCTATTTGGCTAAGGCCTTCCATCGACGATAAAGTCATTTGCGATTGTATCGTCCATGCTTATAGCGAAGTGCTAAAAAAACTACCCAGAATCAAACGCGAACCTTTATCGGAACTACTCGAAGCATGGAAACAAAAGAAATAAAATTCCAAAAAACTCACTTAAAGGAGATCGGCTCGACCAATACATATCTCCAAGAATCGGACAAAGACAGACTTCTACCGGAAGGAACCATCGTTTACTGCGACATACAACGGTCTGGGCGCGGCCAACGTGGAAATTCATGGGAATCTGAGCCCTTCAAAAATTTAACATTCAGCCTTTTACTCAGGCCAGAACATATCCCTGCCAATCGGCAATTCTTACTTTCTGAAATCGTATCGCTGGCAACTGTCGATGTTCTGAACCGATACGCCACTGGATTCTCTATCAAATGGCCGAATGACATCTATTGGCACGACAAAAAAATTGCCGGTATTCTCATCGAAAATGTACTGAGCGGGAGTACATTCTCACGGGCTATTATCGGAATGGGGCTGAACATCAATCAGAAAAATTTTTACAGCGATGCTCCCAACCCGGTTTCATTATATCAAATAACAGGTCGCACCTACAAGATAGAAAAAATATTAGACGAATTCACAGAGGCTTTCGGAAAGCGATATACAGACACATTTACAAACTCCTCCGACCGTATCCACAAAGAATATATAGCGGCACTCTACCGAAACGACGGGGTATATCCGTTTTATAGCGACGGCAATATTTTCCACGCCTCTATTGCCGATGTCGAACTTGACGGTCATCTGCTTTTATCGACGGAATCGGGAGAGAAAAAACGCTTCGCTTTCAAAGAGGTTTCATTCCTGCTTTAAACGTTTCAAGAACGGACGAATAACCCCGCTGCTTTGAGGCAACTCATCGGAAAGTCCCGACAGCATGGAAAGTTGTTCCAAAAGATATTTATTGCTACGAACCCGTGCAGCAATCGTAAAATATTTTTTAGCACAAGCTATATCGCCGTTGATCACTTGCCTTTTTTCCTCTTTATATACGGAAGCAGAGATAGAAAGACCGTTCGAATCTTCAAGATACTGTTGATCTATCGATTTCAGTTTTTCCTGTCCCTTTATAGCATAATAGCTTCCCAAAAACAAGTTTGCATCAAAATTAAGAGAGTCTATATCCAAAATAGTTTTCTGAACCTCGACCGCTGCAGTATCGTTTCCAAGTAACAACAAAGCATCGGCTTTGGCTTTCAAATAATTAATTTGCCCGGGCATCACCGACAACAATTCGTCAGCAACGGCAAGTATCTTTTCAGCATCATGCCGAAACACATAATACCCCAATAAATAATTATTCGTCACCCGAGTAAACCACGGCTGTTGTTCTTTCACCAACAAAAGTACCTGTTCATAAATGCCCGACTGTCCGATAGATCGCGACAACACGTCTATGCCGGTAAACAACGAATCCAAAGATAGTCCTTGCATTTCCGAACGAACCACATATTGCATAATAGACGAAGAATCGTTCATCATGGCCGATGCGACAACCGCATCCACATACGTTTTCACCCTACCGGGACGGCGTTCCAACAATACGTCATACATAGTAACAGCCTCTTGCCACTCCTTATTGGCAAAGTGATCATCGGCTTTTCTCAACACAGTACGATACGGCATCTCGGCAAAAGCCGAAAAAGCGATACTACAAAAAAGGAAAAATCCTATTATCCGTCTTATATACATTTAATTGTCACCCATTATGAACAGACAAAGATAGCGAAAGGTGAGTGCAGAGACAAACGGAAATTTTATTTCCGATTTGACTATGCCGAACCGCATCCTATTTTCGTACTTACAAAGATAACAAATCAACTCTGTAATATAGGCAATACTGCCGACAAAAATAAAACAGATTCCCCGCGAAACTTGCAGCAATCCGGTAAATAGTCCCGATGAATTAATTAAACATAAACTTTAAACGAGCTTCATTCTAAAAATAAAATAAATTAATATTATATTTATAAATAATAACTTTATACATAGCATTATTCCCATATCTTTGCAATAATAATTAAAATAGTCCATTAAGATAAAAAGGTCCGTCTTTCTGTACTGTTATTTTCAATCCGGGCCAAAAAATTCCATCATGAAAAAACTTTACTCAAAACTATTGACATTAGTCACTATCGTTTTTTACAGTTTTTCTGTCTGTGCACAAAATGCTCCTGTCATTCAAAATTACAGCAATTACACCGGAGACTCATTCGTAGCCAACTGGGACAAAGTATCGGGAGCAGACAAGTATTTCCTTAATGTCTACACGAACGGGACCAACGTCCAAAACGTAAATGAAACCTTTGGCAACATCAACCACTCCAATGGAAAAATAGACCTGCAATCGCCCAATTACCCGAATGGCTGGGAGATAAACGTGAGTGAAAACGGCAGTACCGATATGGTCGTCTACGAAGGTGTTAATAAAATTATCCTCGATGCAACAAACGACTACATAAGCACCGAACAAATTATCGGAACCGGCGTGGGGAAATATATCGTTAACGCCAACCTCATCAATGCAGAAAATATCACCCAAGAAAATTCAAGCTTATTCAAGATTGAAATATTCGACAAAGCAGGCATACTTCTTAGCACCGGAACAATCGAAACTTTACTTTTTGCCCAAATAACCGAATTCAATATTTTCGACGGCTTCGGATACACACAAGCAAACATCGGGCGCATAAAAATATCTATCGAAAAAGGTGACGGAAAAATTGGAGACCTCATGATAAACTCTATCTCTTACTCTTGTACCGAGCCTTCGTATATTCTGAAAGATCAAAAAACGGCCGAAAATTCTTATCCTGTAACCAACCTCGACCCGGAAAAGGAATATTATTACTACGTCGCTGCTTCGGTGGAAGGAAAAACGACAAACGCATCGAACATCATCAGAGTAAATGAATTCCTCACTCCCAAAGCCTTAGACGCAACCGGCACATCGGAAAACTCGTTCACGGCAAATTGGGAAAGACTACCCAAAGCAAAAGGATACATCGTACAAGCGTACCAATATCACACCGCAACACAAGACAGTGAGAAGAAAATACTCGACGATTCTTTCGAAAAATCGACAGAGGGTACTATGGACGATCCGATATCTGTTACCGACCCGGACTTATACACCGCAGTTCCGGGTTGGAGCGGGAAAAACATACTGGCAGCCAACGGTATGCTCGGAGCCGACAACGGAAGATTTCCCGTAAGTCTCTCTTATTTATGGACTCCCACAATGAACCTGTCATCGAATAACGGTAAATACAAAATCCACATCAAAGCCCGTGGAACAGCCGGAGATTATCTGTCGATTTATCGAATAGGTTATATGATAGACAGCAACGGAGACGGAGAACCCGATGCCCTTAATATCCATAAAGTAACAGCTTTCGACGAAAACGGATACACCGAAGAAACTTGGGAAATGGAAGACGGTGCTGAAAACATGCAACTCTCCATCGAAGAAAACAAACTAAAAAGATTTTTCATCGACGAAATCACCATCATACAAGAAAGCAAGGCCGGAGAGGTTACGAGAATACCTCTCGTTCCGGTAACCATTTCGGACGGTTCTCAAACTTCTTATACTTTCACAGATCTCGAAACGAATGGAAACTACGGCTACGAAGTGACCGGTATGCGTTACAACGACTATGAGGGAGAAGAATATTCCGAAACGTCTAACCTCATTACCGTGCAGTTGATACATTCGGGAATAGAAAGTAACACAACTCAAAACGTAAAAGTAATCGCTTCTGAAAACTCAATCAACATAGTTCTATCGGAAAGGGCACTCATACAAATATTTACGGTCAACGGACAACTTGTAAAAACCATAAATGGAACCTCGGGAGAAAATATCGTTTCTATCCCTGCTGCCAATATTTATATCGTAAAAGTCGGAAGCAAGATATTTAAAGTCATCGCCCGATAAATCATCGGAAATAGGAAATCACCTACACAATCGAGACCGGCAAGGTAGACTTACTTTGCCGGTCTCGGCTTTTCTCATAATCACTAATCGGATATTATTTTCTCTTCAAAGGCTACGTGAACCATAAAAATTGATTATTTTTGCATAAATGCGACTGTTTAATTAAAAGAACGAATCTGATTATGAATAACCGATACAAAAGGATTCTCCTGAAACTGAGCGGTGAATCGCTCATGGGCGAAAAGCAATATGGCATTGACGAAAAAAGGATAGCCGAATATGCCACACAAATTAAAGAAATCGCCGACATGGGCATAGAAATAGGTATCGTCATCGGCGGCGGAAACATATTTCGCGGATTGAGCGGAACTTCCAAAGGGGTAGACCGTGTAAAAGGAGACCAAATGGGCATGCTCGCAACTGTAATCAACAGTTTGGCACTAAGCTCCGCACTGGAAAAAATCGGACAAAAAGCCCAAGTCTTCACGGCAATCAATATGTTCCCCATCGGCGAATATTATAGTAAATGGAGAGCTATCGAGGCTATGCAAAACGGAACCGTAGCCATTATATCGGGAGGGACGGGAAATCCATTCTTCACGACCGATACAGGTTCGGCCCTAAGAGGTATCGAAATAGAGGCCGAAGTCATGCTGAAAGGGACACGTGTCGACGGTATTTACACGGCCGATCCAGAAAAAGATCCTACCGCAAAGAAATTCGACAAAATCAGCTACGACGAAATCTATACCCGTGGATTAAAGGTCATGGACCTCACGGCGACTACCCTCTGCAAAGAAAACCATCTGCCCATTATCGTATTCGATATGGATACGGTTGGAAACCTGAAAAAAGTATTGTCAGGAGAGAACATAGGGACTCTGGTATATTAAACCCGGTCTTATATGGCTATTCTTAAAAAAAAAGAGTACATTTGTTCACGAAACTAATTATACAGAAAAATTTCAACCTTATTCATTATGGACGACGTAAAGACATACTTGAACTCTGCCGAAGAAAAAATGGCTATGGCCATCGAATTCTTAGATGAAGCATTAGCTCACATTCGGGCAGGTAAAGCCAACCCCCGAATTCTCGACGGCATACGGGTCGATTATTACGGAAGTTTGGCCCCGCTTTCCAATGTAGCTAATATTTCTGTCCCCGATGCACGTACCATCGTTATTACCCCCTGGGAAAAATCCATGTTCAAAGTGATCGAGAAAGCCATTTTGGATTCAGAATTAGGCATCACTCCCGAAAATAACGGCGAAATCATCAGACTATCAATTCCCCCGTTAACCGAGGAGAGACGTAAAGCACTCGTCAAACAGTCGAAACAAGAAGCCGAAAATGCCAAAGTGAGCGTGCGCAATGCGCGCCGGGATGCCATCGACGGGCTGAAAAAGGCTCAAAAAGAGGGAATGCCCGAAGATGTCGCCAAAGACGGAGAAACCTCGGCACAAAAACTTCACGACAAATACATGAAGAAAATCGACGATATGTTTGCCGAAAAAGAGAAAGAGATACTCACCGTATAAAACAAAAAATAAAATATATTCAAAAGGGCTTTCATTATCGGAAGGCCCTTTCTTTTTTCTCGATTCAAAAGTTTCTGCTGTTTCTAAGGTTCAGTAGGAACTCCGTGGGGTAAACATGAATTTTAATGATAAATCTCTCGTCGGCACACACATTCCGGTCTCCTCGGCGAAAAATTGGAAAAGATAACATAGGAGTTTTTGATTGTAAGGCTTAACCCCTCCGTCACTACGTGACACCTCCCCTATATTTTGCGCTGCAAAACACCCCGTAAGGTTACGGGGTGTTGCGTTAGCGATAGGGGAGATACCTTTCTAAGGAGAGGGGGTGTGAGATCGTTTGATTGTAGAATTTAACCCCCTCGTCCTATGGGCACTCCCCCTATATCGCTGTGCGACACAGGGGAAGTGGATAAAAGTATCACTTTGAATGGATTTTTTGGATCCCCTCTTCGCGTTGTAGGTACTTACCCTATTCTCTTGCGGAAGCATCGGAAGAGAAGGTGATGCACACTGTCATCGTTACCGAGAATATTAACACTTCTCCCCTGTGTTGCGGAGCAATATAGGGGAGACACCGAAGAAACAGCCGTTTCTGAGGAGAGGGGTTAAAAAAGATCACATAGGATTTTTCGATTGTGGAATTTACCCCCTCTCGCCCCACGGGCACTCCCCCTATATTTCTTCGGGAACACCCCATAAGGCTACGGGACACGGCAGGGAGAGAATGCAGTTCAAAAAAACAAATGCATTCGTTGTTATCCGACTCTCGTCCTTCATTATATTTGTGGAATATCGGAGGCGGTTCGGCATAGTCAAGCCGAAAATGTAATTTTCGCTTGCCTCTGCATTTCACTTTCACTATCTTTGAGTTGAAACTCGAAAATACTTCTGCTCGGCAGAATAAAATTAAAGCAAGCTTTGTTTTGCTCAGCTCTCGCTTATACGTATCTTTGTCACTACGAAGATAGGATGCGGTTCGACATAGCCAAATCGGAAATGAAATTTCCGTTTGTCTCTGCTCTCACCTTTTGCTATCTTTGTTCATTAAATTTCATTGCATGGAAGGTCTTGTCACAAAAAATACGGGAAGCTGGTATATCGTCCGCACAGAAAACGGAGATTCGATACGCTGTAAAATCAAAGGTAATTTCAGGTTAAAAGGAATACGTAGCACCAATCCCGTATCAGTGGGCGACCTTGTGGATATAGAGTTAAATCCCGACCAAACGGCTTTTATCACTCGCATACACGAACGAAAAAACTACATTATCCGCCGATCGTCCAACTTGTCGAAAGAGTCCCATATCATCGCAGCCAACATAGACCATGCCTTACTGATCGTAACGGTCAACACGCCTCCGACCTCGACCACTTTTATCGACCGTTTTCTTGCCACAGCCGAAGCGTATCGCATACCTGTATGCATCGTTATCAATAAGAGTGATACATTTACCGAAGAAGACCGGGAATATGCCGAAGCACTTCGCTACCTTTACACCTCTATCGGGTATGACTGCCATTGTGTATCAGCGATTACCGGTGAAGGATTCGATTTCATAGACTCATTTATCGCAAACAAAATTACCCTGTTATCGGGGCACTCGGGCGTAGGAAAGTCTACGATTATCGACCGTATTCTACCGAATGCCCATGTAAAAATCGGAGCCGTATCCACTTCTCACCACAAAGGCATGCACACGACCACTTTTTCAGAGATGTACCCTTTGCCACAAGGTGGATACATTATCGACACTCCTGGTATAAAGGGCTTCGGAACTATCGATTTCAATCCCAACGAAGTGGCACATTTCTTTCCCGAAATTTTTGAGATTTCCCAAAACTGCCGGTTTAACAATTGCACCCATCGACACGAACCCGGTTGTGCGGTATTAAAGGCGTTGGAGAACCACCAAATAAGCGAATCGAGGTATACAAGCTATTTGAGCATTATCGAAGATAGTTCGGAAGGAAAATATCGGGAAGCATTTTAAAAAAGATTGAAGCGAATCGGCGCAATGAGATACAAAGGCATTGGAATTTTATTTTTCATGATGGCAAATATCCTATCGACAAATGCGGAGGGAAAAGACTTGCTTGTACCATCGAAGACCGACACCGTTACCATCGATACGCTTTCGACAAAAAACAGGATTTCATTACCCCTACCCAACACACTCGTCAACAAACAAATCGACCGTCTCGTCGAATATGCCAGAAAATACATCGGGACACCTTACAGGCGAGGAAGCAAAGGCCCCAACCGATTTGACTGTTCGGGTTTCATGCAGTATATTTTCAACCATTTCTCCTATTCCCTCAATGCAAGTTCCGCTTCTCAATATTTACAAGGAATCTCTGTTAAAGACGAAGAAATCTGCCGGGGAGATTTGGTATTTTTCAAAGGTAGAAATTCCCGGCGGTCGAATGTAGGACATGTAGGCTTGGTTACGGAAGTATATCCCGACGGACGATTCAAATTTATTCACGCATCCACATCACAAGGAATACGGGAAGATTGGAACTTCTCTCCCTATTATGCTCAACGATATGTCGGAGCCCGACGCATTTATTTCGTTCAAATCGATAAACGACTGATTTTAGATGCCATTCTCGAATTGGAAGACATCGATGACAACACTCCTTTTACCGAAATGGAAAAGAGTATTACGCCGCAGGAATTTTCAACTTTTGTCCGGGCTGAATAGCATTTCCTTTCAAATTGTTCGCCCGTTTAATATCTTCGGCCGAAACCCCTTTATATTTTTGAGAAATCGTCCATAGGTTCTCGCCTTTACGAACCGTATGATATTGACCTTTTGCTGACGAAGCCGTAGACGAAGCCCCGCTTTTACTTGTCGTTGTCTTGCTACAAACCGCCAAACGTTGCCCGATACGCAAATATGAATTTTTTCGCAAATTATTCCAAGAGCGCAAGTTACTTACCGACACTCCATATTTTTGAGCTATCCCGGAAAGGGTCTCTCCCTTACGAACCTTATGATAAACCGTTGTTCCGGGAGCCAACCCTGCCGGTTCAACGGCAAGCCGTCGTGCATACAGCTCCTGATTATGCGCAAAAATAGCATCCTGCGCCTCGATAAAAGCATAGACCTGTTGCGATGGCAAAATGAGCGCATAAGGCCGGATATTACCCGGTATAATGTCGCGACGATATTGAGGATTCAAACTTCGAATCTCCTCGATCGGAATCTGTAATACATCGGATATCTGCTGCAAATGGACTCGACGTGTCACTTGTACGGTATCCGTTAACAAAGGCCGCCGGGTAAGTACCGGACAGATATTGTGATCGCCATAATAATTCATCACATAATTGACTGCGATAAAAGCCGGAACATAGCCTCTCGTTTCACGAGGCAAATAGGGATAAATCTCCCAATAATCGGTTTTACCCCCCGAACGGCGAATAGCTTTACTTACATTCCCCGGGCCACAGTTATACGATGCGATAGCCAGTGCCCAATCATGGTAAATACTATATAAATCTTTCAAGTAACGGGCCGCCATCGCCGAAGATTTAATAGGATCCCGCCGTTCATCTACAAGACTGTTCACCTCCAATCCCATACTCTTTCCTGTCTTGACCATGAACTGCCACAAACCGGCCGCTCCTACCCGAGAAGTAGCATCGGGACGCAAAGCAGACTCGATAATCGGCAGATATTTCAATTCCAAAGGCAAACCTTCCCGTTCAAGAGCTTCCTCGAAAATGGGCATATAATATGTACTCAATCCCAAAAGATTCTCAACAAGCGCTCTCCTTTTCTGTACATACATGTCTATATAACGGCGAACGACACTGTTATAAGGCATCTCGATAACAGTCGGCAGTTGTGATAATTTACGGATATAAACCGAATCGGGATAATCCACATTAACGCTATTCACCAAACAGGAATCATCTACAACAGCATATTGCTGCATATACCAGTCGGTCAAAAGATTATTCAAATCGGCCTCCATACTTTCGGGATACACGATAGCATTATCTATCGTATCCGACAAGGCAACCTCTATTGTGTCGGTATCTACGATTTCCTCGTCCGTTTCTATTTGGGAAAAACTATATAAAGATATTCCCAAGCCCATAAAAACAAGCCAAAATTTCTTCATAGCAAATAAGCATTAAAATGTAATCGCACATTGTAATCCGATCGATGGCAATACCGTACGCCCGGTAGGAATAATCGCCGGCTGCCACTTCATCGAAATATCGGGGCTGACATCAAAATGATACAACTGAGCATCGACATAAGCATCTATCATACAAACAGCATAAAGCCCTATCATACAAATAATACATAGGTCACGATTCTGTCTATAATAGTCTTTCCTCTGCTTCAATACACGGGTTAACCATTCCTTGTCTATATCTTCCTCGCGATACGACGACGAAAAAAAATCCATATAACTGTTCGTACCCGGATCACTGTCCATAATATCCAAATAGGCTCGTTGATAATCAGACAGCATACGGCTATTCCATGTCGTGGCATAAAAAAGCCCTACATATCCGCCCACGACGATAGGCAATTTCCAATACCTATGGTTATAAATTTGACCCAATCCGGGGAACAGAGCCGATAGCCATACGGCTCTCATTGGGTCAGGATTGAAATCGGAAGGTCTCCACGATTTACGTGAAGCCGCTTTCATTCCCAAAGAATCAGACGGAGCAAGCCCACCCAGAGAATCGGTAATCATCACCGGGACCGAATCTTGAAATAAAGCTCCGACACTATCTCCCGAAATAACCGAAATAGAATCGGGACGATTATATCTCGCATTCTCCATTTCCACCGTATCGGCAGAATTAACTTCTACCTCTACTAATTCCTGATATCCAATATTCGAATCGGCCTTGACTTCAAGAATAGACAATGGTAATAACGCAATTATAAAAATAATAATCACGGCACGTCTCAATCCCATGTCACCCGATATTCCCAAAATCTTATTTCAATTTATCGAACAAACCGATAATCCGTTCCAAATCTTCTTCGTTCTTAAATGGAATAGATATTTTCCCTTTCCCTTTTTCATCACAGGTAAACTGAACCTTAGCGTTGAAGAAATCGGACAAATGCGATTTCAGCACATTATACTCTTGTCGCATCATAACTTTCTTCTGTGCTTTCTTACGGGCCCGCTCTCCTCCGGCAGATAAAGTTTTAGCCAAGTCTTCGACACTACGCACACTCAATCCGTCGGACAATATACGCTCGTACAACTCCAACTGTAAAGCAGGGTCGGCAACAGACAACAACGCCCGAGCATGCCCCATATCGATACGTTTATCCCGCAATCCTATCTGTACCTCGGCCGGAAGTTTCAGCAAACGCAGATAGTTGGCTATCGTCGTCCTCTTCTTCCCGACCCGCTCACTCAGTTTTTCCTGTGTCAGTTGATACAATTCTATCAATTTCTGGAAGGCCAATGCAATCTCTATGGAGTTCAAGTCTTCCCGTTGAATGTTCTCGATAAGAGCCATCTCCATCAACGTTTCGTCCTCTACCGTTCTCACATAGGCGGGAATCGTTTCCAACCCGGCCATTTGTGCAGCTCTATATCGCCTCTCTCCGGCAATAATCTGATAATTTCCACCATCTACCTGCCGCAACGAAATAGGCTGTATAATACCCAATTCCCGAATAGAGCTTGCCAATTCTTCGAGAGCTTCCTGATCGAATTCCCGACGAGGTTGATCGGGATTAGGCACAATCTGGGATAATTCTATTTCATGAATAGAAGATGTGCCGCTGGTTACAATGTTATCCATCGAAATCAACGCATCCAAACCTCTACCCAATGCACTTCTTTTAGGAGTTGCCATAACTTATCGATTTTAGCCGCTTATCTATTTTTCATTATCAATTCTTTCGCCAGTTCCATGTGATTGACACTACCCCTCGACTCACAATCGTATAGCAAAGCCGGAAGCCCGTGACTCGGAGCCTCGCTCAAACGGATATTCCGTTGAATGACCGTATTAAATACCAAGTTCCCGAAATGCCCTTTCAACTCTTCATAAATCTGATTAGCCAAACGCAAACGGGAATCGTACATCGTTAACAAAAAGCCTTCGATTTCGAGCTGAGGATTCAATTTCGATTTTATGATCTTGATCGTGTTCAACAACTTGCTGATACCTTCCAAAGCGAAATACTCTGCCTGTACGGGAATAATAACAGAATCGGCCGCCGTAAGAGCATTGACCGTAATCAACCCCAACGATGGGGAACAGTCTATCAAAATATAATCATAATCGCCTCGCGCTTCGCTCAACACATGAGATAAAACCCGCTCCCGATTTTTCAAATTCATCAATTCGAGTTCTGCTCCAACCAAATCGATATGAGAGGCGACCAAGCCCAATCCCTCCACACAAGTTTCGACAACCGATTCCTTGATCGAGGATTGCCCCACCAAACATTCATAAATGGACGACTTCACCTGTTGCGGATCCACTCCCAAACCAGACGAAGCATTTGCTTGGGGATCGGCATCAATGAGCAAAACCTTCTTATCTAGAACCGCCAACGAAGTGGCCAAATTTATAGAAGTCGTTGTCTTTCCGACTCCTCCTTTTTGATTTGCAATAGCGATAATTTTACCCATACTGTTATTTTTTCTTCACGAAGACAGTGTAGCCGGAAGCAAAACGAAATCCCATTTCTTGCGCCGAGATACCCTTTCTTCACGAGTTTCCCATCGCAAAGGAATATCTTTTAATTTGTATTTCATTCTCTCGGATGCCCGAAAATATCATAATTGTTGATAAGTGACCCTTTTTGTTGATAAATCAGCAGAATCACTTCTCCATTTCCTGCGTAAAGATACACTTTTTTTACAAGAATCCTATGAGGATAAAATCTGTCTTTTACCTATTTTATGACTCCATATTATCCGTTAAAACATAAAAAACGAGTACTATTCATTACCTTTGCATAAAGCAAAAAATGAAGTGAGTCTCGGTATATCCGAGTGAACTTGTTTCTATTCTCAGCTTGCCCTATCTTTGTAATAGTCAAACATATTTTCTCTTTATATGAAAAAAATAACACGTTCTCATAAACCTCTCATTCTCATCACTAATGACGACGGCATACAAGCCAAAGGTATCCGCGAAGTCGCCGATTTTCTAAAACCCTTAGGAGATATTCTCATAGTCGCCCCGGATGCGCCCCGCTCGGGACAAAGCTCTGCAATTACCGTAACTTCTCCCCTTCGCATGAAAGTCGTCGAAGAGCGAGACGGTTTTCTCGCAATTCGCACCAACGGGACACCGGTCGACTGTATCAAGTTGTCGATGAACATTCTTTTAGACGAACGCCCCGACTTAATCGTATCGGGTATTAACCACGGCTCCAATTCGGGAGTAAGTGTCATCTATTCGGGAACAATGGGGGCTGTTTTTGAAGGAGCCTTATTACATATACCTTCTATCGGATTCTCCCTTTGCAATCACAAAGCCGATGTCGATTTTTCACACTGTCGGGAACTCATTTTGGACGTATGCCAAAAAGCATTGACCCATAACCACTGGCCCAAAAACATAGGACTTAATATCAATATTCCCGATGTGCCCCAACTCAAAGGCTCGAAGATTTGTAGAGCCGCACAAGGTCATTGGACCGAAGAATATGATTGCCGGACAGATCCTCACGGACAGGAATATTACTGGCTAACCGGAAAATTTAAAAATGCCGAACCCGAAGCAACCGATACAGACGAGTATTGGTTGGAACGTGGATATGCGACGATTGTTCCCTGCACAACAGACAACTCCGCCCTCAATATCCTCCCCGAACTATCGTCGGTTCTCGGAATATAAAAAGACTATCCAACACGACAATACAGATAAAAAAAAGGCGGAAAAACATTTCCCGCCTTTTTTATGAATACAAATTGAATACACATGCAATAATGGTTTAAATATCACCCTATATTGTAAAAAATATACAAAATCTATTCTGCCATTTTCATTTTTAAACTATATTTGCCGCATAATTATTCAAATATAACATAGGCATGAAAAATAAAGTTGCCCGCTTACAAGCTATAAGAGAAATTATTATCCATTCAAGAGTAAAAAGCCAAGATGAAATCTTGAAAAAATTACACGAATTAGGATTTGATTTAACACAGGCTACTTTGTCCCGAGACCTGAAACAATTGAGGATTGCCAAAGTTCCCGGCAATGACGGTTCATATGTATATATTATGCCCGAAATAGGGAGCATAGGCAAATTGATGCAAGAAAAACTATCGGAGAATCCCGAACGACAAATACCCGGAGGATTCATTTCCATTAATTTCTCAGGAAATTTGTCTGTAATTAAAACGAGACCGGGATATGCAGGAAGTCTCGCATACGATATAGATAGCAATACTCCTCCCGAAGTATTAGGAACTATTGCCGGAGACGATACGGTTTTGGTAATTCTGGAAGAAAACATATCCCATCAACAGGCCATGTTGGCTCTTTCGCCCTTTATCCCGGTTTTACATGACTAATTTTTTAACTGATCCTATAACAACACCTACTACACCTCTTTTAAGGAGAAGAGGTTTACACATCATGGAAGAAATAAAAGTATTTGTAGCCGACGAACGACACATTAAATACGTCGACACGATTCTCGACACAATCGAGAGAGCTGCAAAAATAAGAGGAACCGGAATTGCAAAGCGTTCTCCCGAATATGTAAAACAAAAAATGCTGGAAAGAAAAGCAATCATAGCATTGGACGGAGACAAGTTCGCCGGCTTCTGTTATATCGAAAGTTGGAGCAACAAACAGTTTGTAGCCAACTCGGGATTAATCGTCGTCGATACTTATCGGGGACACGGTTTAGCCAAAAGAATCAAGCGCAAGGCTTTCGAGTTATCCCGCGAACGATTTCCGGAAGCCAAGATATTTGGGTTAACGACCGGCGAAGCAGTCATGAAAATAAATAACGAATTAGGATACAGACCCGTAGCATTCGCTTCGTTAACCGACGACCCTGCCTTTTGGAAAGGGTGCGAAAGTTGTGTGAACTTCGACATCTTGCAGCGAAACAATCGACGCATGTGTCTCTGCACAGGCATGCTTTACGACCCTCACGAACATGAAAACAAAGACAACCAAGAACTCAAATAACAAAAACATCATGGCAAAAAAGAAAGTAGTATTAGCTTTTAGCGGAGGCTTGGACACCTCGTTTTGCGTTAAATATCTATCGGAAGAATGCGGATACGACGTATATACAGCCATTGCCAACACCGGAGGTTTTAATCAAGAAGAATTAAAATCCATCGAAGAACGAGCCTATAAATTGGGTGCGGTACAACATGCTACACTCGATATAACACAAGAATATTATCAGAAAAGTATCAAATACATGGTATTCGGGAATATTCTAAGAAACGGGACCTATCCTATTTCTGTCAGTTCCGAACGAATCTTCCAAGCCATAGCCATCATCAATTATGCCAAAGAAATCGGAGCCGATTATGTAGCGCACGGTAGTACCGGAGCCGGAAACGACCAAGTACGGTTCGACCTTACATTCCAAATATTGGCTCCCGAAATCGGGATTATCACTCCGACCCGAGATATGACATTGACTCGTGAATACGAAATAGAATATCTCAAAAAGCACGGATATACAGCCGACTTCAAAAAAATGGAATACTCTATAAACAAAGGTTTGTGGGGAACGAGTATAGGAGGTAAAGAGACGCTAAAAAGCGACCAAACCCTGCCGGAGTCGGCCTATCCGTCACAAATGACAGCTACTCAAAGCAAGACTATCACGCTCGATTTCGTCAAAGGTGAAATCGCCGGGATCAATGGAAAAGCATACGACAATAAAGTCGCTGCGATCCAAGACCTCGAAGCGCTCGCCGCTCCCTATGCCATAGGACGCGATATGCACATCGGAGATACGATCATCGGTATTAAAGGCAGAGTCGGATTCGAAGCAGCCGCACCCATGCTTATTATCGCCGCACATAAGATGTTGGAAAAACACACCCTCACCAAATGGCAACAATATTGGAAAGATCAAGTAGGCACATGGTATGGAATGTTTTTACACGAAGCTCAATACCTCGAACCGGTAATGCGCGATATAGAGGCTTTTCTCGATAGTTCGCAACAAAACGTTACCGGACGTGTAATCATCGAACTACACCCTTATCGCTATGTTTTAGTGGGGGTCGAAAGCGATTACGATCTCATGAAATCGGACTTTGGCGAATACGGCGAAGTAAATAAAGCGTGGAGTGCCGACGATGTAAAGGGCTTTACCAAAATTCTGGGCAACCAAATGAAAATTTTCTATTCCGTACAAAATAAAAACAAAAAATAAATTGTAGATTAGACGCTGAATTAAACTATTAAACCCGTAATTATGATAAAAGTAGGTATCATCGGAGGGGCCGGCTACACCGCCGGAGAACTTATAAGACTATTGATCAACCACCCCGATGTAGAAATCATTTTCGTTCACAGTGAAAGTAACGCCGGAAACAAAATTACCGACATACATACCGGCCTGTTCGGTGAAACCGATCTCATATTCACCAGCGAAACTCCTTTCAACGAGATAGACCTGCTTTTCTTCTGCACGGCACACGGAGATACCCGTAAATTCATAGAGAGTCACAACCTTCCCGAAGAACTGCGCATCATCGATTTATCGACCGACTATCGGCTCGATGCTCCCGGTAATGACTTCATATACGGTCTGCCCGAATTGAACAGGAAATACATCATTCGTTCTAAACGAGTGGCCAATCCCGGCTGTTTTGCTACGGCCATTCAATTGGCTCTGCTGCCATTGGCAAAAAATCTGCTGCTGAACAATGAAATCCATGTGCACGCAATCACCGGATCGACAGGAGCCGGACAAAAACCGTCGCAGACGTCTCATTTCAGTTGGCGCAACGACAATATTTCCATTTATAAACCTTTCACTCATCAACATTTGGACGAAATACGCCAGAGCCTGTCCAAACTGCAAAACAGTTTCTCGGCTCCGATCAACTTTATTCCGGTCAGAGGGAATTTCTCTCGGGGTATTTTCGCTTCGCTGTATCTCGACTGCCCTGTCGAAATAGAGCTATTGAAAGATTTATACAATTCATATTACGACGATCATAATTTTACATTTCTCACCGACAAAATGCCCGACTTGAAACAAGTTGTCAATACCAATAAATGTCTGTTGTATCTCGAAAAACATGATAACAAACTGCTCATCGTTTCTGTGATCGACAATTTATTAAAAGGGGCATCGGGACAAGCTGTGCATAACATGAATCTGCTTTTCGGATTGCATGAACGGGTTGGCTTGCATTTAAAACCATCGGCTTTTTAACAAAAAGATATGAAACTTTTCGACGTATATCCCCTGTTCGATATAGAAATAAAATCGGGGAAAGGCTGTTATACTTACGATACAGAAGGGAATGAATATCTCGACCTCTACGGTGGTCATGCCGTCATTTCCATCGGACACTCGCACCCTTATTATATAAACAAAATCACCGAACAGGCACAAAGACTTACATTTTACTCCAACTCAGTCAAAAACAGTCTCCAACAGCAATTGGCAGATAAATTAGGGAAAATATCGGGATACGAAGACTATTCCCTATTCCTCATCAATTCGGGAGCGGAAGCCAATGAAAACGCTTTGAAGCTGGCCTCGTTCCACACGGGGAAGAAAAAGGTAATAGCTTTCTCCAAAGCATTTCACGGGAGAACCTCTGCCGCAGTGAAAGTAACCGACAACCCCAAAATAGTCGCTCCCATCAACGACACTTTTGAAGTGGCTTTTTTACCGCTCAACGACATCGAACGAGTGAAAAAAGAAATTTCGAAGGGAGATGTCTGCGCCGTTATTATCGAAGGCATACAAGGTGTAGGAGGAATACAAGTACCCGACACACAATTTTTGAAAGAACTTAGAAATATATGTACACAAAATCAGGTCGTTCTCATTCTCGATGAAGTACAATCGGGATATGGTCGAACCGGAAAATTTTTCGCACACCAACACTCCGGCATACGCCCCGATTTGATTACTGTCGCAAAAGGAATGGGCAACGGATTTCCCATCGGCGGGGTCCTCATCAGCCCTGCTTTCACACCGGTCTACGGTATGTTAGGAACCACCTTCGGAGGGAATCATTTAGCCTGCACCGCCGCTTGTGCTGTCCTCGATGTCATGCAAAAAGAAAATTTAATCGAGAATGCAGCCACTGTCGGAGAGTATCTCATATCCCAGCTCAAAACAATACCGCAAATTAAAGAAATAAGAGGTAAAGGCCTAATGATAGGACTCGAATTCGATTACCCGGTCAAAGAACTTCGGAACAAGCTACTCTTCGAGCAACATGTATTTACGGGAGCTTCGGGAACGAATGTCATTCGACTGCTTCCGCCCCTGACGCTATCCAAAGAACAAGCAGATAGTTTTATCGGCAAACTTAAAAACATACTCTCATGAAGATATCAATTATCGGAGGCGGGAACATGGGGGGAGCCATAGCCCGCGGATTATCTCAAAGTTCAATCGTTGCCCCGTCGGAAATCACAGTCAGTAACCGAGGAGAAGAAAAACTAAACGAACTCAAATCTTTTAATCCTTCGATTCATACGACCACCGACAACAAAGAAGCCGTCAAAGAAGCCGATGTTATCATTTTGGCCGTTAAACCCTGGATACTCGACAGTGTGGCATACGACATACGTGAAGTGCTGGACTTTCCCCGGCAAATCATCGTTTCGGTGGTAGCGGGTATCACATTGGAAAGATTGTCCGAATTATTCTCATCGGAAGATGCGGCTCCGGCTATTTTTAGAGTAATACCCAATACGGCCGTCTCTATTCGACAAAGTATGACTCTCATTTCGCCCTACAATGCCGTACCGGAACAAATAGATTATATTCGGTCTCTATTCGACAGCCTCGGGAAAAGCCTTCTCATCGAAGAGAATCTGATGACAGCAGGGACAGCACTCTGCTCCTGCGGAACAGCTTTTGTCATGCGTTATATGAGAGCGGCCATCGAAGGTGGAATAGAAATGGGAATTTATCCCAAAGATGCGGCTTTACTCGTAGAACAAACGGTCAAAGGTGCAGCGGAATTATTATTGACTAACGGCTCCCACCCCGAAGTCGAGATAGACAAAGTAACTACTCCCGGCGGTATTACCATAAAAGGTCTGAACGAAATGGAAGCCGCAGGATTCTCCTCCGCAGTTATCCGAGGATTGAAAGCCGCCAAATAACAAAATCGGGTTCTATTCTCACTACCATCATAAGCCCCGTTAGAGCAGACTAACGGGGCATTTTTGTAAACCATACAAGGAGTCGTTTGTTTTCTTTTCGATTATATTGGTTACCAATCAAAGATAAGATACACCTTAACTCAAAAAAAACGAATAGACCTGTCTTGTTCTATGCGTAACTTTCACTATCTTTGACGCTACGAAGATACGATGCGATTCGGCATAGCCAAGCCGGAAACAAGATTTCCGTTTGCTTCTGCTCCCATCTTTCACTATCTTTGAAAATTAATTTTACAATCACTCAACGACTATGTCAGTAAATAAGGTTATTCTGATAGGGAATGTAGGAAAAGACCCAGATGTTCGATACCTAGAAAACAATGTATGTGTCGCCAATTTCACATTGGCTACGACAGAGCGTGGATATACGACCCAAAGCGGTATACAAATACCCGATAAAACAGAATGGCACAACATCGTGGTTTGGCGCGGATTAGCCGAAATAGCAGAAAAGTATGTCCGCAAAGGGACTCAACTATATATCGAAGGCAAAATTCGCACTCGTTCATGGGAAGACCAAAACAAGATTCGTCGATACACAACCGAAATTTATGTCGACAATATGGAATTATTGGGCCGACGCGACGGACAATCATCACCGAGTTCTGCTCCGGTAATGTCCCAGTCGCAAAATAATCCCTCTCCGGCAAACACAAGTTACAATTCCCCGATTGAAAATAGTAGCGATGATGATTTGCCTTTCTAATATAATATTGTAATTTTGCGAGAAATTAACTGGTATCTATGTATTTATAAAATGGAAAAATACGTCCGAAATAGATAAAATTCGGCAGATACCCATTGTTTAACTAATCCCACTGATTCTTGGACCCAGATTCGTATTTATCGGTATTCTCCTCAGCCATAGAAATTACAGCTCCGTCAGGAGGAGCTATTTTAGCAATCGTATTGGCCGGATTATTTTTGTGTGTTTCTGCATTTGTCTCAGCTTCTGAAATAGCCTATTTCTCCCTCACGTCCGAAGAGTTACAAGAATTCGACGAAGAATCCCCTCGGGATCGTTTAGTCAAACGATTACTTGCCCACCCCGAACACCTTTTAGCTACGATACTTATATCAAACAACTTAGTCAATGTAGCAGTCGTTATCCTTTGCAATTTTTTCTTCTCAGATATTCTACACTTCAATAGTGAAGTATTGGACTTTATTTTCCAGACAATCCTGCTCACCTTCCTCCTTCTCTTATTCGGAGAAGTGATTCCTAAATTTTATGCAAATCTAAAACCTGTCGTTTGGGCTAGGAAAAGCTGCAAAGGATTGTCTTTATTAGGAAAAATATTCTCCCCGCTGGCCAATTTCTTGGTTCGTTCAACCCATATCGTAAATAAACGTATCGTACGAAAAAACACCAACATTTCCATGAATGAACTTTCGCAGGCTCTGGAAATGACAAATGTCGGAGCTAACGACGAAAAAGAAATGCTCGAAGGGATTATAAAATTCGGAGGCAAAACGGTCGAAGAAGTCATGACAGCCCGGGTCGACATCACCGATATTGAAATGCGGACAGATTTCAAACAACTCCTCGACACGATTATCGAAACCGGATACTCCCGGCTCCCGGTCTACGATACGACCGAGGACGACATTAAAGGAATCATATACAGTAAAGACCTATTACCCTACATTGGTCAAGAGGCATCGTTCGATTGGCACCAATTAATGCGCCGAGCTTATTTCGTTCCCGAGACGAAAATGATAGACGATTTGTTAGAAGAATTCCGCACGAAAAAAATACACATGGCAATCGTTGTCGATGAGTTCGGAGGCACATCGGGAATAGTGACTATGGAAGATATTTTGGAAGAAATAGTCGGTGACATCAGCGACGAATATGACGAGGAAGAGAAAAACTATACGAAGATAGATGAAAACACCTATATATTCGAAGGGAAAATACTTTTAAATGACTTTTACAAAATCACAGGACTAGACGAAAATGAATTCGGTGACAAAGCAGAAGATGCCGAGACGCTGGCCGGACTTATTTTAGATATCAAAGAAGACTTCCCCAAAATAAAAGAACAAATCGATTATGGAAGATGCCAGTTCATCGTACTCGAACTAGACAAACGGCGTATCGGTAAAGTAAAAGTGATTATCAATTCCCCTTCGGAAGAGTGAAGCAAACCATCGATTCATATCCACACTTTCACATGCGATTGAATAAAGCCATACTATATACGACCCTCTTCATAACTATGGGACCGGTAATATTTTCCTGCCACAGAAAATATACACCTCTTCCAGACGGATACTTTCGTATAGACCCATACCCCGAAGAATATAAAGAAATGACTTTATTATCCCCTTTTATTTCTTTCGAAATTCCAGACGGGACAACAGCTACCCTCGACAAAGACACCACATTACACAAAAACGACGTTAAATGGCTAAACATAAGATATCCTCGTTATAGAGCCACTATTTATTGCAGTTATCACATCTTGCACAAAAATCTCGAAAGCCTGCTGAACGAAAGTAAAGACTTGGTTTACAGGCAAAGTATTCGTCCGGACTTCATAAAAGCAGGTAATTACGAAGATCCTGAACGAAAAATCTATGCAACCTTGTATAACCTCTCTGCCGAAAGTGCTACGCCTTTACAATTTGTAGTTACCGACAGTACCCGATACTTGCTGAGAGGAGCTCTTTATTTCGATGAATCCGGCAAAAGCGACTCTATCGCTCCGGTCATCGACTACTTATCAGATGATATTATTCACCTAATCGAAAGTATCGAAACTCGTGCCGAATAATGCCTTTTCACGAACACATATCGACAAAATTCGGAGCAACAATCGTTTTGTGGCAGCTCACAGAAAATGAACAGACCATAGCCACCCTGCTTTCAGAAAAAGAGCGAAGCCTCATAGACTCACAAAATCTTTCCCCCAAGCGATTCTGCGAACGAGCTGCCTCCCGATTATCGCTAAACAGAATAAAAGAAACTCTAAACGACGATATAACCTACACCGCCGAGGGTAAACCTCACTTACTCAGGAAGTCCGGTCACATATCGATTTCACACACAAAAGAATGGGTAGCTGTGGCTTACCACCCTTTCTTACCGATAGGAATAGACATCGAACGAATCGGCGAAAAAATAGAAAAAGTAGCCCCACGCGTATTTAACGCCCCTGAATTGAATATATCATCAGAGAATCGGGGAAAATGGTTACACATCTGCTGGTCGGCAAAAGAAGCCCTTTTCAAAGCTATACCCGAGACCGGGATAGACTTTCGGGAACACTTGCATATCGTCCCCGCCCTCCTTACAGAAGAAGGCTACCTATCGGCGTGGGAGACTCGTACCGAAGCCACAAAAGCCTACACCGTTTGGTATCGCATATACGATGATTTCGTACTCGTCTGTACGGTCCCTTTACAATAATTCGGCCTTAAACCCGGCGGCACGCACAGCCTCTACAACTTTCTCCGCAGGCACATCGGCTTTCACCGTCAATAATTTATCGGGAGACGACAAATCGATACTCCACTGCTCAGGAGTCAAAAACGTATTTAGCTGTTCCGCTATCTTGGCAACACAACCGGCACACTTGGCCGAAGTTTTTACTTGTATCATTTCACTATATTTTTTAATTATTCTTTATCGTAACCTCAAACTGTTGAGTATCACCGATACCGAGCTGAATGCCATAGCAGCACTCGCCCACATGGGAGACAATAATATCCCTACGGGATAAAGGACTCCGGCTGCAATAGGGATGCACACTACATTATAGCCGAAAGCCCAAAAAAGATTCTCCCGGATAATTCTTACGGTCTTTCGCGATAGCTTTATCGCTCTCGGCAACAAAGCCAAGTCCGAGTTCATCAAAGTTACCATAGCTATATCCATAGCCACATCGGTTCCCTTTCCCATAGCCACACTCACATCGGCCCGTGCCAATGCCTGTGAATCGTTAATGCCATCGCCGACCATAGCCACACATTTGCCCCGACGTTGCAAATCCAAGACAAAACGCTCCTTATCATCGGGCAAAACACCCCATTCATAATGGGTAATTCCTGCTTGACGAGCGATTTCGGAAGCCGCAGACTCTTTATCACCGGTAAGCATACAAACCTCTACTCCATACGACTCCAATTGACGTACTGCCTCTTTCGAATTTTCCTTCAAAGCATCTTTTACTTCAAAAGCAGCTACCAACGAATCTCCTTTACCAAAATAGATAGAAAACAAATCGGGTAATAAAACACCCACATTCTCTTCCGCCAATGCCTTGCTTCCAATCCAGAATTTCTCACCTCGGTATTCACACATTACACCTTTTCCCGTAATACTTTCAAAAGCCGATATTTCGACAGGCTTGACCCCCTTCTGTCGCAAATACTCCGAAAGCGACACTGCCAAAGGGTGCTCCGAACGCATTTCGGCTGCCAACAATACCGACACATACTCTTCGAAACCAGAGTATAATTTCTCGCCGACCACCTTCGGCGTTCCTTCGGTCAAGGTTCCGGTCTTATCCAGAACAATAGCATTCACACGGCACATGTTCTCCAAAGCAAAGGCATCTTTGATGAGGATATGCTGTTGCGCCGCTTTACCGATACCTACGGTTAAAGCGGTAGGCGTAGCCAATCCTAATGCACACGGACAAGCGATAACCAATACCGAGACTGCGGTTAATAACGCATAAGGAAACATGTTCCACCCGGCAACCGAAATCCAAATCACAAAAGTAAGTATAGATAACAAAATAACTACCGGTACAAAAACAGACGAAACCTTATCGACCACCCCCTGAACAGGAGCCTTACTCCCCTGCGCCTCCTGAACCATACGAACCATACGGGCAAGTACGGTATCGGCTCCCGAAGCCTGCACGTTCAACAAAAAAGCGCCACGCTGGTTCAACGTTCCGGCCAAAACCCTATCCCCGGCTTGTTTCTTCACGGCCTCAGACTCCCCGCTGATCATACTTTCATCTACATAAGAACCACCTTCCAAAACAGTCCCGTCCACCGGTATTTTCTCACCGGGGCGAACACTCACTGTATCCCCGGGAAGAAGCATAGCAATAGGTACATCTTTTTCTTCCCCGTCCTTTCCGACCAGCCTTGCCGTCTTGGGCTGCAATCCCATTAAAGAACGGATAGAAGCCGATGTGCTCTGCTTAGCCCTCGCTTCCAATAATTTCCCCGACAAAACAAAAGCTATAATCATAGCAACCGCTTCGTAATAGACATGCGGAACAAGTCCCAAAGAAAGCCAAAAATACGGATAAATCGTACTGAACAAGCTGAACAGAAAAGAAACGGCAGTACTCAACATTACCAAAGTGTCCATATTGGCTCGTCCTCGTTTTACAGCCTTCCAACCCGATACATAGAACGAACGCCCCCAATATAACACCGGAAGAGTCAGTGCGAGCAATATCCAAGTAAGAATCTGTGAAGGAGAATGAAAAATCATCGACAATACCATCACCGGCAATCCGAAACTCCAAGCACCAATGGTTCTTCTTCGCAAATCGAGATAAAGACGATGTTCGGCATCAATAGCATCAGCTTCCGCATTTTCCGAAATAACCAAGTCATATCCGGCGGCACTTACCGCAGCCTGCATATCCTTCAACGAAATCTTATCGGGATCATAAACCACCTGCAATGTATTAGCCGAAAAATTCACACTTGCCTCTTCGACCCCGGTCAACTCCCGAACAGTCTTCTCGACTGTTGCCGCACAAACGGCACAACTCATTTCCAAAACGGGTATTACTCTTTTTTCCATACTATCCCTTTAATTAGAAATTAACACCCTATCCTCGATTTTGCTCATCAAATCGAAAAAAATAACAATCTTTCAGGCATCGCCTCCATCGTCGAGCTGCTGCAACATGGTGCACTTTCCGTTCAACACGGCTCCGGGCTCTATCGCCAACCGTCGAGCCTGTATATCGCCCTCCAAAGAAGATGTCGCTTTCAACACCAACATCTCGGCCACCATTACATTACCGGTTATACGCCCTACCACTTCGGCATTCACAGCAACAATATCCCCTATCACCTGACCGGTCTCCCCGATGACAACCTTACCCTGACATTCCAATCGTCCCTCCAAAGTCCCGTCTATGCGAATATCTTTTTGCGAAACTATCTTCCCGACAATCGTAGTCTCCGCTGTCAGAGCATTATGCGCCATACCCGAAAAAGTATTATCCTTTGCCATAATATAATCTTATTTATTGACTCCAAAGATAACATAAACCAAAGGTAAAAACAAGTTTACCAGATTTTACGAGATACAGTCCATTTCCACATCTCATACAAAAATAATGAGAATAGGCCGAAATGTCATAGATTTCGGCCTATAATATTCAGAAAGAGATTTCAATTTTAAAGCTATACGACAGAAAGCTTATATAATGTAGTGTGGTGATAAGGTTTCTCAGGAAACACAACCCCTTGTGGGAATTCTGAATGATTCGGAAAATCTGGGAAGTATTGAGTTTCAAGACAAAATCCACACATAGGAGTATACTTATACCCTTGCTTCCCGACAATCTGCGATGATAAATACCCACTAGAATAAAATAATACTCCCGGATATGTAGTAAAGACATCGAGTTTTCGCCTCGATTTAGGTTCATACACGCTTGCCGTCCATTTCATCTTCCGCTCATCATACAAGGAGAAAACATAACAATGGTTATAACCTCTGTTCCATTCGAGTTGTTGCGTTTGTTTCTCAATATCCTTACCTATATTTTTTCCATATCGAAAATCGAATTCCGTTGCCTCTACCGGGAGAATACCCCCAGAAGGAATAAACTCTGCATTTGTTTCAAGAATATAGCTCGACGGTATTGTGACTCTATGTTGTAGTATATCTCCTTTGCCAGCAAGATTGAAATAAGCATGATTGGTCAAATTAAGTACAGTAAGACGATCCGACACTCCATCGAAATCAATAGAAACCATTCCGTCAGAAGTAAAACTATAAGAGACCGTCACCTCGACATTTCCCGGATATCCACCTTCTAAATGAGCAGAAGACAAACGAAATACAATTTTGTTTCCCTCATAACTTCCTTTCCAAATTTTAGAATGGAAACCTGAATACCCTCCATGATTTGTATTCGCCCCATCGTTTTTCTCCAATGTATATTCATGATCCTCCAAAGAGAAAGTCGCTCCACCTATACGATTGGCAAATCTACCCACAATAGCTCCCATATAGCAATCATCTTGCAAATAATCCAACACAGTGGGGTATCCCAACAAAATATCGGAATACTTTCCGTTCCCATCAGGAACAACCCACGACAACCATCTCGCTCCCAAATTGCTTACTTCAATATAAGAGCCATCAGAATGGGCAATACGAAAAACTTGTATTTGAGGTTCCCTATCCATTTCAATCAGATCAACGCGTTATACGAAACACCAGAACATCTTTCTTGGGTATACAAACCCGCACATTTTTCTTGAATTTCACCTCTTTTCCAGACCATAATTCTTTGGCCTTATAAGTAGAAGATTCCCTTAACCCGAGACGAGACAATGGCAAATCATAAGTGAGATCATAGCCCGAATAATTAAACGCAGCTAAGTAAACCTCTTTTCCCGTATCATGCATAAATAGAAAATCTGCTCCGTCCATATTTCCACTTACCGGACGGAAACTTTTCCCCATTTTAGCTATCGCATTTATATCCTTATTTGTCAAAAATTTACGAGCCTTATCCTTAGCCACTTGAATCCCCGAAATACAGCTCAAATCATCTCCATTCATAAAGATCCCAGTAATAACGCCTGATGTTATACGAGCTCGATTTTCCCCATCGGAAACTGGTTCTAGCAACAGATGATCTGGATCGTTATAAGTATATACTTGATTAAGCCACCACCCATAAGTCAAAGAGTTCAACGTGTATTCCGTATCTCCTATTCCGGCCCAAGCATCGCATGCGATACGACGAGAGTGAGCATACTGCGATGGGAACAAAGGTGAAATGGCCATAGTAATATACATACCCTCCATCTGTTCAAGTAAATAGGCCATTCCTTTGTTATACGCCTGCATACCGGTTTGAACCTCTGGATCGTAATAATAATCGGCTTCGGCACAACCATGCGTTAAGAAATCAATTTTAATGTATTCATATCCCAATCGTTTAAATCGCTCTGCTGTTTCACGGATACGTTCTTTAATTGCCGGATGCGTAGGATCCATAGCCAACCCACCGGCAACCATATTCTGAGTTTTACCGTTAGCATACAAATAAGCATCTTTACACTTATATCCTGAACTACCGTTGATATAGGCCTCGGGATCTCTCCCCCAATCCGAGAAAGGTGTAAAATATATACCAGCTTTTTGTCCATTTGCTTTACAATGTCTCGCAATATCAGCCAACTGCTCATCACTCATTTTGGCCCAACCAGCATCCATTCCGATATATACAATACCATTATTCTCGAAATTATTGTTTTGCAGATTCTCCTTAAAGAAATCGGATACTTCAAGTACTTTTTCATAGGATAACCGGAACTCCATCTTAGCCCAACTATTCCAACCGAAAGGTGTTCCTAAATTCCACGGTAACGGAGGTGCTATTGTCGCACAAGCCCGTCCGAACTCTTCCATACCGTCACGCCAATCTTCAAAATATCCGAAAAAGGTTTTCGGCGAACGAACAGTTTTCCCTTTTACCTTGCCATGAGGGAGCACATCTCTTGTCCCTTCTCCCGACGCTCCGGTATAAAGTTCAAGACGAGATATGATACCGGGTTCATCGGACTCTATGCGAACACCGCTCTTCCATGTATCGTGTTCCACCGATCCGATAACGATTCCCCTGCGAGTATCTGCATTATAAACAGCACTTACTTCAAAGCTGTTTACCCCGCCTCTCAAATCGGAAGAACGATAGCGTACCCATTTGTCGTTATCAAACGGAACGATAAGAACACGATTATCGCCCTTTCCCAAAATATCACAACGGGTGTCGGGTTCAGTAGAAATAGGACGCAGATAATTGGTTTCAACACCTTTTTCGTCGCTCAGCGCCACATCGGTAAGGAAATAATCTTTCCCCTCATATAAGAAAAAACGCTGTATGACAGAAGGTAAATTTTCTCCCGATCTCGTCACAGTAAAACACATTCCCGTTCCGAAACCGTCCGTTATTTCTTCCTGTCCAATCTCATATTCAGTATACGTTCCTGAAACACCCGTACCCACTTTATCGAACACCGTTTTACCTTGATATATGTATTCGGCACTACCCGTAGAAAGAGTATATTTCAAATGCCATTTCCCATATTTGAAATCGGCCGTATTCCCACCAGCCATAACTATCTGTCCGATAAAGACCAAAAACAATGTGACTACACAAATTTTTCTTCTCATATTCAAAAAACGATATTTTTATTTTTCAAACGGATAGGGGAAAAGGTCCGATTTCACATGAGCCTGCTTTATAAAAATTTCCATTTGCTCCACGATATCGGGGTGCTGTTCAGACACATCGCAATCTTCATGAACATCGTTTTCAAGATTGAAAAGTTGCATAGGAGCTTGGGGATTCTTACCAAAATTCAATTTAACTCCTTTCCAATTTCCCATTCGTACAGCAACGCGTCCGCCTCTTTCATGAAATTCCCAATACAGATATTCATGTTGTTTTTGGCCTTTCCCGCCAAATAATGTAGGAGCAAAAGATATACCGTCACACTCACCTTTTATTTCGCCACCAGCAATATCGGCCAAAGTGGGCATAACGTCCCAAAATGCCGAGATATGGTCGCTACAAGTTCCGGCCTCCACTTTCCCCGGTGCCCAAGCAATCAAAGGGACACGGATACCACCCTCATACATATCTCTCTTAATACCACGAAAAGGACCATAACTATTGAAAAAATCGGGATCTGCCCCGCCTTCTTGATGAGGGCCATTGTCGCTAGCGAAAAATACGATAGTATTCTTATCCAATCCTAATCTTTTCAATGTTTGCATAATTTCGCCGACATAAGCATCGAAACGAGTCACCATCGAAGCGAAATCGGCATGTGGGTTTTCAGAAGAACAATACCCTCCGTACTTATAATATGGATTCTTTATGTCGTCGACACCTTCATAAGGTTTGCCTTCCTCGATTTTACCCTTATACATGGCAAGAATGGAATCTTCGGGCGACACCAATTCGGCATGTGGCAGAATATAAGGCAGATACAAAAAGAAAGGTTTCGATTGATTATCAACGATAAACTGCAACGCTTTTTCCTGTATCAAATCCTGAGCATAAGTTTCGGTTTTACTCCCCTCATTTCCGGGCAGCATCACTTTCTCTTGATTATGCCACAAATGATAAGGATAATAGTGATGAGCCTGACGTTGGCAATTATACCCGAAGAACTCATCGAATCCGAGATTGGTTGGATCACCCTCTGAACACGGATAGCCCAACCCCCATTTACCGAATGCACCGGTCGCATACCCGGCATCCTTCATCATACGAGCAAGCGTATAGGTGTTGCCCGGCAGTGGTTCTTCACCCTCAGTACCATGACTTTGATTTCCCCGAATATAGGTATGTCCCGTATGCTGCCCCGTCATTAGACAAGAGCGCGAGGGGGCACTTACCGTACAACCCGAATAATGCTGCGTGAACAACATTCCTTCCTCAGCAAGCCTGTCGATATTAGGAGTTTTTATAATCTTTTGCCCATAACACCCCAAATCTCCGTACCCGAGGTCATCGGCAAGTATATAAATAACATTCATTTTCTGCTTTTTGCTTTTGGTCGTGCAAGAGCTGCTTATCAACACCCCCAAAAGAGCGACACTCAAAAATACTTTTTTCATATATAGTAATTAGAATATAAAACTATATAACATTTATCTCGACACTCGATGATTTCAAGCCCGGGCTTTTCGCCTGTATCCGCAGTCTGCCGGCATTGTCGGTCGCTTGTAATATCAATAACGCTTTACCATTGAAGGTTTTTCTATGAAGCACTTTATGAGGTGCAATATCCAAGGCATCTCCATTTTCAACTCCAATAAGTTTATAATCGCCTTTCACCTCAAAATCCACGTCCACATTGGCATAGGGTACAAAATTCCCTTTCTTATCGGTTACATCGACGGTCACAAAAACTACATCCTTACGATTGGATTTCATTGTTTTTCTATCTGCCGTCAATTTCAAGGAGTAGGCTTTTCCGGCAGTCTTGTGAGAGCATGAGGCGATTACCCGCCCGTCTTTATAAGCTACTGCCTTGATGGTTCCCGGACGATACGGCACATTCCAAACAATCTGCAAAGAATCTCTATGCATATCTTTCCTCCCCAAAGATTTGCCATTATAGAACAGTTCCGCTGCCTCACCGTTAGTATAGACAACCACCGGTATTTCTACTCCTTCTTTACCCGGATGTGTCCAATGAGGCAATACATGAACTATAGGCTCATCGCTCCACAAACTCTGATACAGATAATAATGATCTTTCTCAAAACCGGCAAGGTCTATGATACCATAGTTATTGGTTCTTCCGGGCCACCCCCACGATTCTCCCAGATAATCGAATCCTGTCCAGACAAACTGTCCTATAAAAAAGTCATTGTCACGAGTCTGTTTCCATTGCTCCCTTACCGATATATGGCGGGTCTGATTGTCATAACTCGAAGCATAACGGGTATCTATACCATCGAATACCTCTTCGGTCGTAAAACTCGTAAGAGGGAATACTCTGGCAGCATCATGCTCGTTCAACACCTCATCTTTATCCCACGGTTTACGAGTTCCAATCGTGCGGTACACCCCACGAGTCTGCCGAGTATGAGGGATCTCGGTTCCCACAGCCAATTTAAGCGGTTGCTTTTTATGGAAATCAGATATATCGCCATTGCACTCGCCATTGGCATTAAATCCCGCAATATCGATATAAAGGTCTGTACAATAGGCCTGCGTTGTAGGACGAGTAGGATCCATATCATGGAAAATCTTATTCATCTTATACTGCAAATACATATGCCTATCATATCCCCAAACCTCATTTCCCAAACTCCACATCACCACGCTCGGGCAATTTCGGTCGCGTTTTATAAAATCGGGAAGATCTTTTTCCCACCAATCAAGAAAGTCATTGTTGTAATCATAAGGCACTTTGTGACAACCATACCAATGGAACCAGCCGTCCCACGGTTCGTCTATCACCATAAAACCAAGTGTGTCGCACATGGCATAAAACTCGGGAGCATAGGGATAATGCGATGTACGTATGGCGTTACACCCCATTTTTTTCAACTGTATTAAGCGTTTATGCCATATATCTTCTGTCAAGGCCGTTCCCACAGCTCCCATATTTTGATGCAGGCACACACCTTTCATTTTTGTCGGTATACCATTGAGTCTAAATCCCTTTTCGGGTATATATTCCAGTCTTCTGATACCAAAACGCGTCGTATAATTGTCTACGATCTTACCCTCTTTCTCTACAAAGCTCTCCATATAGTAGCATTCGGGAGTATCAGGACTCCACAATCGAGGATTTTCGACACAAATCGTATCAAACAACGTCGATTGATAACAACTGATTTGCCCATTGCGTTGACTTCTACCGACTTCACGGCCTCGGCTGTCCCGAATGACAGAAATTAACTTGATAGGAACCTCACAAGCCTCTGGACTATTCACCTCGGTCTCTATACATATCCGAGCCGACTCGGTCGAAATCTCCTCGACTCGGATGCACGTTCCGAATCGAGCTATATGAACCGGATCGGTCGTCACCAAATTTACATGACGATAAATCCCTATGCCCGAATACCACCGCGCACTCGGCAATCTACTGTTATCCAATCGTACCGACAGAACATTAGTTCCTTTCACTAAATAAGGAGTGAGATCATAGGAAAATCCAAGATAACCATTAGGATAGAAACCTAGCTTATAACCGTTCAGCCAAACCGTACTGTTCATATAGGCTCCATCAAACTCGATAAATACCTTCTTACCTTCCCACAAAGGATTCCATTCGAGCTCTTTTTTATACCAAACGACACCGCCACCCGGCAAAAATCCGTTTTCACGGCCATTTTTCTGATCATAAGTTCCTTCGATACTGTAATCATGCGGGACATCGACTTTTCGCCAAGATAAAAAACGACTATTATCCATCTCACAACCTTGTATATCGGCTGGGTAGAAATACCAATCGAAATCTATATTCTGTATAACCCTCGCCTCTGTTGCCCTCAGGCAAAGAGGAGAAAGGGTTAAAATCAATAATCCTAAAAGCGATAATCTTCTCATCACCTTTTTTGTGTGTTTATCGGTAACTACTTTACGGTTTATTCTTTAATGAACGAAGCAACAAATCTATTCCTCGTGACGGTATCGGTAGATACCAGTATATAGCTGCCCGGGGCAAGAGGATTCACATCAATCACGTCTCCACCGAAATCGTCCAAAGAAATCAGTTTCTCCCCGGCAATAGAATACACGTCATAATCGCAGTTATTTTCGTTATTCAATTTATTTATATACAGTTCATCATGACAAGGATTGGGATAGATTTTAGTATCTTTATCTGCCACAGCCTCTTCTACCGAAGATATGGTTCCAGGATAAATCTTAAATACTCTGGCATCGGAACGAGGCACTTTCAACGTCAATATATTTGCTGTTTTATCTGTCATTTCTTTTTTATCTGTCCAAAGTTCATGTACAGTGTAAACCACGCCTTCGGCAAGCCCCAAATCACTATATTTCAAATTAAAAACTTTTTGAGTCGGAGACGTAGTAAAGTGATATGCGGCCACATAAAGGGTATCGGCAACTCTATGCATAAAAGCATCGGCTTGACCCGTTCCCCAATAATCGTTCACGATAGGACGAAACGACTTCCCTATTTTACCGATACGATTTATCTCTTCATTCTTGACAATCGACTGTGCACGAACACGCGCTTCCTCTGTACAGTTCAAGAAATCGTCCCCCAACAAACATAGTCCCGTAGTTACCACCGAAGTGAACCGAGCTCGGTTTTCTCCCGGCGAATGCAATGTATAAGTTCTGCCCGACGGATATTCCCCATTACCCGTAAATTTACCGAAGACCATGTAATCGGGGTCGTTATAACAATAGAAACGATCGGTCCACCAACTATGTGTCAATGCGTTAAGCGCATATTTCGTATCGTTCATCGTTCCATATGTATCACAAGCAAAACGACGCCCATTGGCATACTGCGCCGGGAAAAGAGGTGCGATAGAAAGGTTCACGTACATCTTATCACCTATTCTGTCCGAAAGATATTTCATTCCCTGATTATAAGCCTGTATTCCCGTAGTCACCTCTGGATCATACCAAGAGTCGGCCTCGAACGTTCCGTGTGTCATAAAGTCTATTTTCAGGAACTCATAACCATCTTTAATCCATTGGTCTATATAATAATCTATACGCATCTTCGTGCCGATGTGAGTAGGATCTAATGCCCAACCTTTATTTCCACCAGGGAACTGTGCTGGCTGCCCATTGATTTTCAACACAATATCTCCATATTTATATTTACCGTCGGTTCCTTCCACATCTTTATTCATGTTACCTCCCCAATCGACAAAAGGAGTCCAATAGATCCCCGGCTTTTGCCCACGTTCCTTACATTCTCTAATAAAGCGACGGCGATTTTGAGCCGTGATATTTGTCCAATAAGAATCGAGACCGATATATACGGTACTGTCATTGGTAAATTCGGGAGCCAGTTTATCGGCAAAGAAAGCCGATACACTCGAAGCAATCGCATACGAAACATCAGACATCGCATTTCCCCAACTGTTCCAGCCGAACGGTGTTCCTTTATCCCACGCACGTTTAGGTGCCACAACGGCATTCAACTCGCCATAAACCTCCATTCCATCGCGCCAGTCATCAAAATAACCAACCATTACCTTCGGTGACTTCACAGTTGTACCTTTCACTTTACCATGGAGCAGTTGATCTCGGGTTGTAGGTGTCTTCCCGGAATAATTGTCGCTAATTCCTCCATAAACAGTGAGCGATGTAATAGCATTGGGTGTATCGACTTTCGTGACGACTCCCGTTTTCCAATTATCATGTTCGATAGAGCCTAACACCAAACCATTGTTGTTTTTCGTGCTATACAAGCAGCCCGCTTCATAGCTCGTGTAAGTTGATCCCACTCTAAAAACCTTAGAGTTGTAAGCTACCCAACAGTCATTGTCATAAGGGACAATCAAGGCCACATTGGTCCCGTTCTCGGCGGGAAGGAAAGCCGTTGTCTCGGTAGAGGTCAAAGGAGACATATAGTTCGATGCTATCACATCGGGTGACTCTACTTTCAATTCGGTCAACAAATAGTTTTGACCCGAATAGAGATAATAAGTATGCGTAACTGTCAATGCCGGATTCCCGTTCGTATACACAAGATCGACACGCTTGCCCGAACCGAATGAGTCGGAACAATCTTTAATATTCGCTCCGGTAAATGTCAATGATGTGTTTACGGGATACTCGGTCTCATCTATCTTAAATACAGCATGGTTTTTGGAAATCAGCAAGACTTCGTTTTTATAAATATCCGTTTGCCCATCTGCATCCGAAATATTTAATTTCAGAGCTCCTTCCTGTACCGTGATAGCCGATACAGAAAGGGGGATAACACAAAATAAAAGGGAGGTGAGTCGGTTCATATTATTGGCGTTTTTTAATCGCCGGGGATTTTGTTTCCCCGGCGATTAGATTAAAAATTTAATTATACACATTTACGCCCTGCGTAAATCAAAGTTCAAAAAAGGAATTAGAAGCCTGCGATTATCTTAGATACAGATTGTTTGTTTCCAATGATAACTTTTACCAAATAGGTGCCAGTGTTTACATCGAAATTCACGCTCTGACCGGCAGCCACACGATATTGAGACAATGCTCTTCCATCGATTCCCAAAATTTCAAATACGGCAACTTCGTTCGAGGAGTTTTGCAAATACACGGTTTGTCCGGCAGCATACACTTTGTAATCGTTTCTGTCTAAAACATTTTCGATGCCCGAAGTAGAACCTACAACGAAAGGACTGGCCAACCAGCCGTTATCCACAGCAGATACCGCAATTTCCACGCCCTCGGTTTTAGGCATGTACAAATCATATTTATTAACCGGGATCAACGGATATTGCGTCCCATACACTTTCAACGCACCAGTGGTTTTATCGGCAGGAAGTATGAAATTTATCTTACCATCGGGATTCTTGACATAGATATTGTACCGAATTGCCTCGACCGGAGTCGTATCGTCGGTAGCTTTTTCCCATCTCAACTCATAGCAACCTTTGTTTTCATTGTAAATGGCAGTAAAGTTCTGGGGAGCAGAAGGCGCGGCATTGGCAACGACTCCATCGCCTCCCTTGTTGAACAAGATATAATCGGGCCAAGAACCCAATCCATCACCATCTGCCCCACCACCATCACGGTAACCGAAGATACCCATATCGAGGAAACCGTCATTATTAATATTTACGAAAGTAGTCGATCCTCCGCGGCAACGAGCATCGTCGGGAATAAGATTTTGTTTTGTAAACGAATTATCCCCGTTGTTATACATAAAGGTGGCATTGGTATTCCAACCCGTCATGAAATAATCATTCAACCCATCGTTATTCACATCGCCAATCGCCAAAGCACAGCCCCCACCGAAGAAATTGGTCTCGGCTTCCTCATGACGAGTAAATGTACCATCTTGATTATTGATATACAACTTTCCAAAAGCGGCCCAACCATTATTCACATCACGACCGATCTCAATGATATCGGCATATCCATCATTATTTACATCGATGAAAGCAGTTTCTCCTTGTTGATGTCCCACAAAGTCGATCCCCGTAACTTCGGTAAACGTATCATTACCATTATTTTTATATAATTTCGTTATCGATTTATACTCATCATGATATCCCGTAACCAAAATATCCATCCAACCGTCATTGTTGAAATCGGCCACATCGATAGAACCACCGTTAACACCGATGAAATTTTCTGTTCCATCTACCGGATTCTTTAATAGTTCAAACGTTCCATGATTATTTTTCATAATAGCACATACACGACCTTGTCCTGTTCCTCCCGTAATTTCTTCCCACACACCACCGGCGCTTCCGTTGATAAGCAAGTCGGTCCAACCGTCATTATTGTAATCGAAAGCGACAAGTAGCTTAGAGCCGTTGTCATTCGATTCGGTGCAAAGACCGGGAAAAGCCTCTATCATATTCCAGTCGGCCACAAATTTATAATCGGGAGCACCGCTGTTCATAAATATGTCCGTAAACGCATCGCTACCGACTTTCCCGACAGTAATCAAATCGAGATTACCATCGTTGTTAATATCGATAAACACGGCCGAACTTTGATTTTTTGCATACAAATCTTCCGACACCGCAGTAACATCGGTATACGTTCCATCGGCATTGCCTTTGAACAAGCCCATACTAGGTGTATTCTGTCCAGCAATAATAAAATAGTCCATAATGCCATCGTTGTTAAAATCGGCAAACAACTGGCGACCGGAAGCAGTCATCGGGAATCCACTCTCCCCGTCCACCGGATTTCGTAAAATTTCCCAATTCACCGAATTTGTAGAAAAGCCTGAAAATACAGTTCCTACAAGAGCCAAAGAGATTAATAATTTTTTCATATTCATAGTGTTTTTATGGCGAGGTCTATTTTTATTTCTCTATCGGTAAGACAGACCTCTTAATCCCACCGATAGAGAATATATAGTCGCTTAATTCAATCCGGGATTTTGATCATCTTCCAAATGAGGATTTTGTTTTATTTCTACCATCGGCACAGGGAATAAGCGATGTTGCGCTCCAATAGTCGAAGCCAAAGCCTGCCAACGGTTTCTCACTTTTATATACTCTTCAAAATGTCCGGTTCTCACAAGATCCATACGCCGCCAACCCTCGCAAGCGAGTTCACGCATACGCTCATCGAGTATTTTCGTGCGGAATTCTTCGGCAGACATACCCGTGTCCCAAACATATTGAGCCGGAACCGTTCCACCGAAAGCACGAGAGCGAACAGTCGTATTCACCAATGTAACAGCACCAGACGTATTTCCTGTCTCGTTCATACATTCGGCCAACATCAACAACGCATCGGCATAACGGAAGTAGTACATATTTCCACCCGTATAATAAAAAGACTTAGTTCCATCGATACGCACATCTTCAAACTTTTTGAAATGGGGCTTCAATTGGTCTTCTCCAAAACCAGCAGATGGAACAGGCTGTTTGCCCTTATAAATAAAATCGGAGCGTATGCTGGCATCTTTTCTCAAGTCTCCCGGCTCGTATATATTCACGCAATAATCAGTCGGTAAAACAAAATCATATCCTCCATACATGCAATTGGGATCTCCGGAACAAGCACGAGTGCCTGCATACCATTGAGCCTCGTTAGAATCGGGCCATACATTATTGAAATAAAACGTGAATATTTCTTCTGTACTGGCCTGAGACGGTAAATTTCCCATTACTTTGTTGGCATCGAACAAATCGGCATAATTGTTTTCAAGAACAAATCCGCCTCTGCTTTTCAAATCTTCCAGCAAAATCTGCGCTTCACCGAAATCTCTATATCCTGACTCCACAGGAGCCGACATATATACCTTCGCCAACAACATTTTTGCGGCCCAAATCGTAGGGATACGTCCATCGGCCGCTCTTTTTTCCGACAAGTAAGTAAGAGATACCTTCAAATCATCTGTAATCATCTTGTAGACTTCTTGCAATTCTTTGCGCGGCCCCAACTGATTCTGGCCGTCTACGATATTGGGCAATGGTAATTTGCCCCAATATTGAGTCAACTCAAAAAGAATACATGCCCGATAAAAAGATATCTGTCCCAAGAACACCTTATACTGCTCGGCTTCATCGGCAGAAGCAGATTTCAACAATCGATCGATATGCCATAACCCCTCACTTGCTTGCACAGCCACCGGCCAACGAATATTCCAAGCCTCTGCAATAGAAGTATTTTCAGAATCATAATATCCGTCATATTTATCGAACGCCGCCTGCATAGCATTTGTCCTTACCTGATACTCACCCTGCTGAGCCTCATCGGTTCCTAAAATCGTGTAAAAACCTTTCCGATTCACACGAGTCGCACGCCATTGATAGTACAGCCCATAAACAAAAGCTTGCACATTCTCTGGTTTTTCAAAAACCTGTTCGCTCGACAAACTGGTTTGCGGATCTTGCTTCAAAAAACCGTCTTCGCAAGACGATACAAAAATCGACAGAAGCAACGCTATAACGATATATCTATTAGTTTTCATATTCCTAACTTTTAATTTCTTAGAATGATATATTTAGACCGACAACATACATACGCATATTGGGATACCAATCCCCGGTTTCAGGATCGAATCCTTTGTATTTCGTCGCAGTAAAGAGATTACTTCCCGTAAAATAGATGCGAAGATTATCAAGGTAAATCTTATTGATCAATTTACGAGGGAACGTATAAGCCAACGTAGCCGAACTTAACCGGAAGAACGAGGCATCTTGCAAACATAGGCTCGTACTGCCGTACCCGAATCCGCTAAACGCATGATAAGCTCTCGGTATCAATGTATTCGTATTCTCCGGTGTCCAACGATTCAATATATCTTTATGAGCTGCACTTCTTCCATCACTGGTAACCAATGAATTATACAAGAAACTCGTTTTCTTGGCTCCATACGAATAATTCCCGACAAGCGTCAATTCCAAACCTTTCCAACTTACAGTCGTATGGATACCACCATAGAATTTAGGGTCTTTAACCCCCACGACCGTACGGTCCTTATCATTAATAATGCCGTTATGATCTCTATCCAACGGCAAAATATCTCCGGGTTGTGCCGTTCGAGAACCCAATTCGAGAGAGTTCACATAATCCATATCCGACTCCTGTATAATCCGGTCGAACAGATACATATAAATCGTATTCAACGACTCACCCACAAACAAGTTACCCTCGGTCTGTATCTCGTTATTCGACATACCACCTAATTTATAGATTTCCTGAGCCTGCCCGTCCAATTTGATAATCTTATTGCGATCGGCAGAAATATTAAATCCGATATTCCAATTCCAGTCCTTTGTACGAATAGGAGTGGCATTTATCGAAAATTCAATACCTCTATTCCGAAGCGTGCCTACATTGGCTAATTGATCAAGGTATCCCGAAGACGGCGACTTACTAATGGTCATCAACAAATCCTCGTTATCAATATGAAATAAATCGAGTGTAAAGCTCAAACGATCGTTAAACATGCCATAGTCCAATCCCACATTAATTTGTTTCTGCTTTTCCCAGCGTAAATCGGGGTTACCATACCGTCCCCAGTTAATCAACGCACTCGTACCAAGAGTAGCTCTTACATCATAAAGCGTTTGGTAACCATAGTTGGGAATATTTTGATTACCAGCCAAACCATAGCCTACCCGAAGTCTTAGGTTATTAATGACATTCTGCGACTGCATGAACTCCTCTCCTGTAATATTCCACGAAGCAGATACCGAAGGGAAGAATCCCCATTTATTATTGGTTCCGAATTTAGATGAACCATCATAACGACCTGTAAACGTGACATAATAGCGACTATCGTATACATATCCCGCACGCAAGAATACAGAAGCCATAGAGTAAGTCCAAAAATCTGAATTAACGCCGAAATCCTCTTTCTTCGAAGCTCCGGCTATTGCCTTATATGAGAAAAAGTCATTACCAAAACCCTTCACATCAAGACTATTCCAATTTTGACCGTAATAAGACATATTAGCACCCAAAACAGCCGATATCCTATGCTTCTCTTTAATTAATGTTTTGTATGAAACCGTGTTATCCCACTGCCAATTCAACATTTTATCCTTACGATGTTTAGCCTGCCCATCGGCTGACGCTTTATAGGACTGTGTCGTTTCGGTAGAATAGTAGGTATAGTCTTCTTTACTCATATAATCAATAGAAAAGGTCGAACGTATATCAAGTCCTTTTATTGGATTGATATTGATAAAGTTAGAACTCATAAGACGAGCTTGATTCGCATCTCTGACCACATTCAAGTCCCTGATAGGATTATTATTGCTCTGGCTCTCTTCTGTGCCATATTTCATATACCAATATTCACCTGATATCGGTAACAGAGGATCTGCTCTAAGCGCCACAGGAAAAGTATTGTCATCTGCAACAGGATGTCCCACCTGATAAACGAAGGTTGTATTAGTTCCTACCTTCAACCAAGGCTTTACCATCTGATCGAGATTGATTTTACCTGTGTAACGCTCATAGCTTACATTTTTCATTAAGCCCTCTTGCTGATTATAGTTAAAACTCATGAAGTAAGAACCCTTATCACCAGCTCCAGAAAAACTTACCGCATGATTTTGCTGATATGCATTTTGAGTAACCGCATCAAGCCAATTATACGTTTTTCCCGACAGGTAAGCCTCCATTTCATCTTCTGTAAAAATCGTATTAGGTGGAACCGTTGTCGATAAGAAATTATCCTTTATGTATTTTTCTCGTCGGGCAGGCGGTAAATTAGTCGTATTATTAAACTCATTGATATATGCCTCTACGCGGAGGTCATGCAATTGAGAGCCATTGATCAACGGCATCTCTTTGCTGAAACTTTGCGAGCCATACCAACCGTCATAAGTAACACGGGCCTTACCTTTTTGCCCTTTTTTAGTGGTAATTACAACAACCCCATTTGCGCCGCGAGCTCCATAAATAGCAGTCGCCGAAGCATCCTTCAATACGTCGATAGTAGCTATATCATTGGGATTCAGCATCTCGAAACCTTGATCGACCAACAAACCGTCTATGACATAAATAGGAGAGGTTCCATATTGTATCGAGTTATTTCCCCGAATCTTAATGCTGGCAGCCTCTCCGGGTTTTGCACTATTCTGGATAAATACACCAGCAACTTTCCCTTGCAATGCAGTATTCAAATCGGCGGTAGGAATCTGTTGTAAGGTTTTATCGGTCACCCTAGCGACCGATCCTGTCAAATCGCTTTTCTTCATGGAAGCACCTACAACGATTACCTCGTCCATCGCGATTCCCACAGGGTTCAATTCTACTTGAATTTTGGCATTTCCTTTTACCCCATACTCCTGTTTCTCATATCCGATAAAAGAAAATTCAAGCACAGAACCCTTTTGAACGGTAATAGAGAACGCACCGTCGATATTTGTCATTGCACCGATAGACGATCCTTTTACCATTACATTAACACCCGGCAATAGTTCATCTGTTTGAGAATCTCGAACCGAACCCCCAATTTTTACACTTTGTGCCATCGAACCGAACAACGGTAGGACACAAAGCAAAGTGATAAAACATAATTTCAACCTGTTCATAATGTAAAATAATTAGTGTTATTCATGATATATATTTAGTTTTATTCAGCCGTAATGCGTATCACCTTACTATCGTATTCATTATACATCGTGAAGCGAAGGCCATATTTCATCAGATAGTCGCCCGAAAATACCTTTCCGTCCAACGGCGTAAACCACGAATATCCTTTGGTCTCTTTATTCAATTCCGTTACCCGATAATTTTTATCAGAGTCAAGACCTTCGAGAATCAAAGGTTGTGTATTCCCGTTGATACTTTTCTTCAAAAGATATGTGAACAATACAGCATCATTTTGGTCTTCGGTAACATACATCATAGCCGTACGTTTATTCTCATATGGAGAAAGTAGGCGATACAAATCACCGAACTGTACAATTGAGCGGATACTGTAATAGTCTTTAATCGCATTTTTCGAGAACTCTTTATCCTCGGGGGTCATATCTTTGGGTTGCAAATCCATACCCAATTTGGCAGACATCGCCACATCGAAACGGAACTTCAAGGGAACGATACGACCTGTGATGTGATTGGGAACAACCGATACATGACTGGCTAGTGCCATAGAAGGGAAGAACTGAGTAGTCCCCCATTGTATAAAAATACGGTCGAGGGCATCGGTATTATCACTAATCCAAAACTCATCGAAATAGGGAAGAGTGGCATAATCTATACGACCGCCTCCCCCAGAACAGCACATCATAGAAACATCTTTATATTTGGCACGTACCCTATCGAGAACCGAGAATAATCCCCGCACATAACCGATCCAAAGATGAGACTGTTTCTCGGGGGATAAGAAATAAGAACCCGAATTCGTAACAAAGCGATTACAATCCCATTTGATATAGGCAATACCGGGATTTTCGCTCAGCGTTTTATCTATCACCCCGAAAACAAAATCTTGCACTTTGGGATTAGAAAGATCGAGAATCAACTGATTACGACTTAAATCGAGCGGTCGATTCGGTTGCCCGATTACCCAATCGGGATGCTTTTCATACAATTCACTTTTGGGATTAACCATTTCGGGTTCGAGCCATATACCGAATTTAATACCTTTTTTCTTCGACTCGTTCACCAAATAGCCCAACCCATGGGGAAGTTTCTTTTTGTTACAATCCCAGTCACCTAAACCGGCTTTGTCATTATCGCGAGGATATTTATTAGCAAACCACCCGTCATCGAGCAAGAAAAGTTCGAATCCCATGTCTGCCGCATCCTTAATAATACCACTCAAAACCTCTTCATTAAAATTGAAGTAAGTCGCTTCCCAATTATTCAACAAAGTAGTTCTGGTCTTATCGCCCCGATATATACCATATTTTTTCGCCCATCGATGGAAACGTCTCGAAATGTCTCCTGTACCCTTAGACGAATAGGAATACAGCAAAGCCGGAGTTCTGAACACCTCCTTAGGATTAAGTATATATTGTGAAGCATAAGGATTAATCCCCGATATAATATGTAAATTCTCACGATGATCGACTTCGAATGAAAGACGATAGCTACCCGGCCATGCCAATGTTCCTCCTACGACCCTGCCTGCCTTTTCCTGAGCTTTGCCATCGAGTGAAAGATAAAAACAGGGATGCGAATGTTGGTTGGAACGCACACCCAATTTCGATTCAAGATTTTTCACCCCTCTCGATAATTGAGTCTCGACCATGTTCATCTCCATTGCCCACTCACCACAGAATTGAGTGAGATGATAAGACGATTCGTTGAAAAACAAGTGTGATGAAGCATAGTTATAAAGTGTTACCGGCTTTTTTTCGGTATGACTGATTTCGCTCCATTGCTCTATCACATCATTTTGAGCATAAGATTTGAAACAAAGTTTCACCGTGAACGGGAAATAACCATCTTTAAGCGTAATAATCGTTTCGGTTATATCATCGCTCAATTTATTTTGCTCCACACCCTCGAAATAGAGTTCGGTAGAAGTATTTCCGTCACCATGCACTGCACGTAAAGCCGCTTCATTGACATAAGAGGTTCCGAAAGTAGGATAAGCATCGGCTTTCGTAACCTGCGTTGCCTCGGACTCTTTCTCATCTAAAAAAGATCCGAAATAGACTTGTCTCAGTTTTTTATCCTTATCTACTTTATAAATTAACGAGGTATTATCCGTATTTATGGATATCGTCTCCTCGGCATAAGTTGTTACTGCGAAACAAAGTAGCAAATAACACAGCATTTGTCTTCCAAGTGTTTTCATGTCTATTTGATTTATCGTTTCTATTTAACTAATTCTTTTTCAAGATCTTCAAGTGATTTACCCTTTGTTTCGGGAATATATTTGAGTGTAAAGAGGAATCCCAATAGGCAAATAAAGGTGTAAAGCAGGAATGTTCCTCCTGTTCCTAATCCCGAATTGAGGAATGGGAAGGTGTAGGTCAACAAGAAACTGGCTACCCACAACGCACCTGTACAAACCGCCATAGCAACCCCACGCACGGCATTGGGAAATATCTCTGAAAGCAACACCCATGCAATAGGACCTAATGACATGGCATACAATCCTATCGCACACACAACCAATATAATCATGAATATACCGCTTGCATGAACGAAATAACACCATGCCAGAATGCTATAAATAAATAATAAACCGCCAGAGCCTATCAGTATCAATTTTTTACGACCGAGCTTCTCTACCGTAAAAATAGCCACGAATGTAAATATAAGATTGGCAATGCCTGTAACAACGATATTCATCAAAATATCGGATACACCATAACCTGCCGCTTGAAATATCTCTTGTGCATAGTTAAATATGACATTGATTCCGCACCATTGCTGAAATACGGCAATAACCAACCCTATGGATAGCACAAGACGCATTTTTTTCGAAAATAGCTGTTTGACCGCTCCCTTACCATGTTTCTTCGCTTCTGCATCTGATTCGCGATAACCGGCACACTCAGCCAATGCATATTCTCTATTGCCTATCCGTTCCAATGCAATCATGGCCTGACGCTCATTTCCTTTTTGAATCAGCCAACGAGGGCTTTCAGGAATAAAAAAGACTAAAACAAAAAAGAGGAACGAAGGAAAACAGACCGCATAAAACATCCATCGCCACCCCATTGTTCCATTCCAAGAGGCTGCAATATCCGCTACGGTAGCATCAGGAGCGACCGATTCTGCGATAAGCATATTGACGATTTGAGCTGACAATATCCCCAGCACAGTAGTTAACTGATTGAGTGAAACCAGCTTGCCCCTCACACTTCTCGGTGCAATCTCGGCTATATACATAGGAGAGACATCGGCTGCGAGCCCAATAGCTATCCCTCCGATAAAACGCGATATGACAAAAATCACAAAATAATCCGCCATGCCGGTACTTAGCGAAGAAAAAAAGAATACCAAAGCCGCAACTATCAACAGACGTTTCCGTCCATATTTATCGGCCAGTACCCCTGCTATCATAGCTCCTACAAGACACCCCAGCAGAGCCACACTCATCGCCACGGCCCGCATCGTGTTATCATCGGTAATTCCAAAATACGGTTCATAAAACGGCTTCGCCCCGCCTATTACTACCCAGTCGTAACCGAATAACAATCCGCCCATTGCGGATACAAGGCATATAAAATAGACAAAACCTTTCTTATATTGTGCATTCATGTGTATAAATTTTAAGAGTCAGTTTCTTTCACAGCACATTCAATCCTTGATGGTTGATATCGAGCTCTCTCACTTTTCCGAGAAATCTTTCTGCTGTCTTTCTATCGTTCAAGCCCAAATATCCAAGCCCCATCACCAAATTACAATGTATCTGGTTGCGCAGATTGAGATCGTCCTCCCAAATCAACAAATCGGGTAGAGAAACAGCAAAGTAATCGATTTTCACATGGTCGAAGAGATGCTGTTCCCCATGATTGATAAGCTTATTGAAACGGCTTCGAGCTTTCTTTTCGTCTCCCAACTTACGCCAAGCAAGTCCTTGATAATATATCTTGTCAGGTTGTTGGTCGTTATAGAAGAATGCAATCGCAGGTTCGGCTGAACCGACCGTAGCCTTTCTAAAATAAAGTTCAGCATTTTCCTTATCACCCAATCCTTCATAGGCACAACCCATAAAATAATGTATATCGTTTTCTTCGGCTCCCGCGAGTTTTCCTTCTCCAAGATTGAAAGGATAGTATTCTGTCTCTCTAAGTAAATCGATAGCATCTTGATAACGTTTTTCGGCAATTGCCTTTTTCGCCAATTCAATGCGGCAGATTATATACTGTCCAGAAATCTTACCCTCTCCGCCTTCCCACGGATGGAATTTTCTCGAAGCAATCAAAGATTTGGCTTTTTCATACTCGCCCAATTGATTATATAAGGTAACACGCTCTACACTAAGGTCGTCGCGTCTCTCCACCAAATCGAGATGCTTTTCAAGGAATGCCAAACGTTCTTTATGCGGACGACGCAACTTCTTATAGAGTTGATCCAATTCCATCAAAATGCGATCGTCGTTCGTATCGAGAGCAAACGCTTTTTCAAGACAAGCCAACGCATCTTCTTTCCTGTTGCGTTTGTTGTAATATCCCAATGCAAGATTACGCAAAACAGTAGGGAATTGATCGTCAAGTTCTACCGAACGTTCCCAACAAGCGATAGCTTCATCGTGCTGACGAGCTCCATACCAAAAGTTTCCAAGATAATACCATGCTTTGGAATCATTCGGTTGCAATCTATTTGCATCTTGCAGCATAAGAACTTCTTCCAATTTATTAGGGAAACAATAGTCGGGAGCCATCTGAGACGCTTTCTTGTAATAATCGATAGCTTTAAGCACATCGTCCGATTTCGATGCAAAGTAACCAAGTGCATAATAAACCATCGGATATACTATTCCATCGTTTTTGTTTACCCACAAAAGGAGAAGTCGCTCAGCTTCCGCATAAAGTCCGGCATTGGCAAAATCCAACGCATACTCGATATAAGAATGTACCGATGTCGTCTCATTCATCAAAGCCATCATCTCGTCGAGAGCTTGTTGCGCAGATTCCCCACCAAGCAAATAAAGCTCGAATCGGCATCCTATATTAAACTTATCTATCGAGAGAGACTCTGCTATGAGCGTAGCCGCAGCTTCTTTTTTACCCAATTTGCGAAGAATACTTGCTTTCAACTGACGTGCTTTATGATTGTGCCAGTTACGCACCAATGAACGATCGATATGTTCGAGAGCTTTCTCGAAATCATTTCTAATACAATCAATTTGGGCAAGAGCGTAATATGCGGAATCTTGTTGGGCAGCACTCCAAGTCGCTTTAAAAAAAGCATCATAAGCTTCGTCAAACTTACCTTGCATTTTAAGACTCCAACCCAAATTGTAATGAGGTTCTCCGTCAATCGGGTTGGGATTGCGTTCTATCAATGTGGCGATGGCAGCCTCAAAATAAGGTTGAGCTTTTGCGAACTGGCCTCTACGCATCAAGAACAACCCCATGGCATTATTACAACGCACATCACCCGGTTCACGAGACAAAGCCTCCATATAGTAATCGGTAGGATTATACGTAGCATGACGATACTGTTCCAAATGTAACCCGGTCAGATACAATTGTTCTATGCTTGCGATATCTTTGGGATCTTTGGCTGCTTTCGCAGGATCGGGGATAGGTTTGATTTCCTTTTTTTCGGCCTCATATTCTACCAACACCTTACCATTATTATCGTATACGCACAACTTTAAAGAATCAAATTCGACACCATTTAAAGCGAACGATTCTTTTACCGGTTCGGCAGGAGACATGTCGTGAATACTATCCAAATAGACTTTTCCACCACATGTCACCAGAATTCTCACACTTTTATATACACTTGTCGTGTAGAGGATTACTTCTCCTTTATCCTCATTCTTTTTTAGTGTAACAATCGCCTCTTTTGTCGCATTTTTCACCATACCGACAGCACTGTAAGGCATGAAATATTGCTTCCACTCTTTCTCCTCATACGGTTGCAACCATGTAAAATCGGGCTGATTATCACAATACATACCCGTCATAAGTTCTATATAAGGGCCATCTTCATCGGTCAAGTTTCTATCCCAGGCCTGTCCGAAATCCACACACCCCCATGTCCATTGCTTCTTACCCGCATTGACATGATGATCGGCCACATGCAACAGTCCGGCCTCTACGTTTTCCTCGTATCCTCCCACAAAATCATACTTGGAATTGATTGCCATATAAGAGGTAGGAACCGGAATATTTTTATACTTCGAAATATCCACACCCGAAGAATAATCCTGTTTATAGTAAACTCCGGTAGCAATAGGGAAACTCGATACCGCACGTTTACCATGGTCAAACACGGCATTCACATCGGGCGGAAACACCGAATAATAATCCTTATGGACTACAACCGCAGGATTCGCCCACCACAAGAACGTTTGCGGTAACGAGGTGCGATTATATACTTTCGCTTTTATTTCAAGATATGCTTTTCCCGGATACAGGGTAAACCCAGCCATTCCTTTTGTGCGAAACATTCGTTCCACCTCAGAACACCACACCGTAACACTTCCATCAGGAAATTCCTCTATCGTACATTCCGTTGGCAAATATGTCGAAGGACGGTGATGTTGAGGCCAGTTAAATTCGATACCACCCGAAATCCACGGACCAGTCAACCCCACGAGTGCCGGCTTGATTACTTGATTATAATATACGAAATGACGTTGTTTAATTTTATCGTACGCCATTTGAACCCGACCACCAAGCTCGGGAAGAATCATTATTTTCAGATATTCGTTTTCCAAGAAAACAGCACGATAAGCTTTCTCCTTCTTTTCATCACATATTTTTTCCACTACCGGATAGGGATATACCACTCCCGAACTGCCTTGATAAACTCTCTTTTCTATAAAAACCGGATTTTTCTCCTCTTTACCGATCTCATAAGTCGGCAACATAACGGTTTCTTCCCAAGCCTTTACTTCGCTTTTCTTTACAGTACTTTTGATAAGATATTTTGTGATATTTTCCATGATATAAACATATCTTTTTGAATATTCTTTTTAATATTACAAATATATGGCAAATATAAACTTGAAAGCAAGGGAAAAAAATGTATGTAATATTTGAAAATATGTATATTATATTCTTATATTTGCCATATAATATCTAATAATATGAGTATCAAAACTTTTATTCCATCTGGATTTCCGGGAGAAAGGGAGATTATCATTCCTGCTGATTTATTGGATTCTATAATAAACAACCCCGTTACAGAACAATTGTATGTCACTCATATAGGATATTACCCAAATGCCAAATGTCATTATAGAGAACGACCTATCGGAGCAGAACAATACATATTTATATATTGTGAAAACGGAATTGGTTGGGTAGAATACAATGGAGAACGCATGACATTAGCCAAAGACCAATTCATTATACTACCACCCTATGAGAAACATGCATATGGATCGGGCGATAAGAAATCATGGAGCATATATTGGCTTCATTTTAAAGGAACAAATGCGCCTTTTTTCAATTCAATCATGGGGCGCAGCATTGAAATAAAAGATGCCGACAACAGCCGTATCCAAGATCGACTCATATTATTCGCCGAGATATATCGTAACATCGAACACGATATATATGACCTCGAAAATCTTCAATACACATCTTTCTGTCTAATGCATTTTTTAGCCTCTCTAAAATATATAAAATCATTTCGGGAAATAAAAACCATCGGGAAAATCGACAATATCCAAAAATGTATACAATTCATGAAAGATCATTTAGAAGAAAAAATTACCCTTAGTGATATTGCCGATTTCAGTGGTTATTCCATAACTCGAATCAATGCCCTTTTCAGAACGGAAACCGGAATAACACCTATGGAATATTTTTCTAATCTAAAAATCCAAAGAGCCTGTAAATACCTCAGAGATTCTGATTTAAAAATTAAAGAAATCGCTTTCAAATTAAATTATTTTGACCAATTTCATTTTTCAAAGAATTTCTATAAAAAAATAGGAATACCCCCATTAAAATACCGCAAAATGGTCCAAACAAAAGATACAATTTGACTCAATAAAACCACATTTGTATGAGAACCTCCATTCACATCGGGGCCCTGCGCTTCTACGCCCATCACGGAGTACTGCCCCAAGAACAAAAAGTAGGGAACTATTTCAAAGTAGAAACTACTCTTTATACGGACTTCTCCCGAGCTCTCGTTACGGACGAACTGACCGATACACTCAACTACGCAGAAGTCTGTAAAATCATTTCTGACGAAATGGCTATACCCTCTCGCTTACTTGAACACGTTGCAGGACGAATCACCAACTCGCTTCGTTCTCATTATCCACAAATAACAGGAGGTCGATTAATCGTTACCAAAGAAAAGCCTCCAATCCCCGGCGACATTCGCGATGTGTCGGTCATTGTCGAATGGTAGACCTTCTTCCCAAACTAACGGCCAGCGGGTATTTTGTCGATTCTCCTTTGATGGCGGCCTCCCTCGAAACCGGTATTCAAAAATACGTCGACTATCTCTCGGCAAAGTTCTCCCGAAATAAATCGGCCGGGCATAACTAACACGTTAGCATCATTATGTTGACGAGCCAATGCTGCAATCTCAGTCGTCCAGCACAATGCCGCACGGATTCCCTGATGTTTGTTCAGGGTCATATTTATACCATTCCCACTACCGCAAATAGCGATACCCGGATAACATTCACCCGCTTCCACAGCCAAAGCCAAAGGATGTGCGAAATCGGGATAGTCGCAACTATCTGTCGAATATGTCCCGAAATCCTTATATGCGATACCTCGAACATCAAGTTCCCGCATAACAATCTGTTTCATCTCATAACCAGCATGATCGCATGCTAATCCCACCGGCTTTCCCTCTTTTAATATGCTCATAAATTTTGCAGTTCAATTAAACAAAAAAATAACACGAACTCCAAGTTCAAAAGTAAATTTATTCCGCTTACGTCAAAACTCTCTAATTGATGACTATTTTGCAAATATAACAGAAATCGATAATAGAAACAAATGAACCTAACTATAGCCAAGATTCACTTGGTTTTACATTCTAAAAATACAAAAAAATATGCACCGAAAAAATTTTATATCCTGAATATTTCTCAAAATCGATCTTTACTTTCCCTCGTCAATATTAAATTATTGAACCTTCTGAATAATAATTTGTTATTACAAGAAAGGACAATCCCCACCGCTACGCTACACCTCCATATAGACAAATGACACGAGAAAGAAAATTTATACAAAACTTAACATATTGAATAAAAAGCAATTAGGCAATTAGCCACAGAAAATATACATTTGCATTCGAACTCGTGAGAGAAACAAATTAATTATATGAAACAATTCATTCGATATACGATATTATGCGTCGGATACATTTTAGGCTCCCAAAGTCTTTTGTACGCCGAAACGCCAACCGATAGTATAGATACTATTCCTACCGACTCGATTATCGCAAAAAAAGATACCACCGTAAAAAAAATGAACATATTCCAAAAGGTTCTGAAATACTTCGATGACTCCAATGCTCCACGCCCCGATAAAAAATTCGATTTCGGTATCATCGGAGGGCCTCACTATTCTTCCACGACAAAGCTGGGAATAGGCTTGGCTGCCTCGGGGACATACCGGTTACGAAGAGACTCGATCACACAACTCTCCAACGTTTCGCTTTATGGAGATGCCACGACCACAGGCTTTCTTTTGATAGGAGTAAAAGGAAATAACATCTTTCCCAAAAATAAATTCAGGATAGATTACGACTTTTATTTATACACATTCCCGAGTGACTTTTGGGGCATAGGCTACGAAAACGGGAATAACAACGCCAACAAAAGCTCCTACGACAGATTGGAAACTATTTTACGTATCGACTGGCTGGCCCGCTTACATAAGGACCTCTACGGAGGAATTTCTACGGGATTTAACTGGGTGAAAGGATCGGATTTCACAAAAATCGAACTACTCGAAGGAGAAGCACGAGAAGTAATCAGCACGAGTATAGGAGCCACACTTGTATACGACAGTCGCGATTTTATTACCAACGCAGCAAAAGGAGTTTATATAAAAGTTAACCAACGATTCTTCCCCAAATTCTTGGGCAATAAAAAAGCGTTTACTCGCACCGATTTCATTTTCGATTATTATCACCGCCTATGGGAAGGAGCGATCCTTGCTTTTGACCTACATGGAGAATTCAACTACGGCGATGTACCCTGGAATATGCTTGCAGCTTTGGGAGGGTCGGCCCGTATGCGAGGATACTACGAAGGCAGATACCGAGACAAAAATTTAATCGAAACTCAAATAGAACTCCGTCAACACATTTGGAGGCGAAATGGCATAGCCGTATGGGTAGGAGCAGGAAACGTATTTCCTTCGTTCTCAGGTTTTAAATGGGGACATACACTCCCCAATTACGGAATAGGCTATCGCTGGGAGTTCAAAAACCGAGTCAATGTACGACTCGACTACGGATTCGGGAAAAAAGGACAATCGGGATTTTTATTCAACATCAATGAAGCATTTTAATCAAATATTTACACAGAGGCGCATATTTTGGATTTTTTCGGGAATCATGTTGGTTCCCAATATTTTTCTATGTTTTACCGAACAATTGCCACTCCTGTTCAAAGTCTCCTATATCCTCATTCCGGGAGCTTTATACCTTTTGTTATTAATTCTCTCCCGCAAACCGGGAATCACCTTTTGGGCTCTTTTTCCCCTTCATTTCATAGGCGCGTTTCAATTGGTACTACTCTATCTTTTCGGTAATTCCATTATCGCCTCAGACATGTTCCTGAACATGTTTACGACCAACAGCGGAGAAGCGTTCGAATTACTTGACAAATTGGCTCCGGCGGTAGTAGGCGTATTCTTACTTTATCTTCCGGCATTGGCTCTTGCCGTTTACTCCATACGTCGCACCGAGACCCTCACACCTCTTTTTCAAAAAAGAGTGTTCATGTTGGCTATGCTCATGATCGGTAGTGGAATACTTGTTTACACACCTGCTCACCGAAAATATCCTCATACGGCAAAGCTCGACAACCTTTACCCCATCAACGCGTTCAACAATGCCCGATTCGCCGTGGACAGTTGGGAAGCAGCAAAGAACTATCCACGCACATCGAGAAAATTCGACTACCGGGCCACATCGGCAAGAGACACCGAACTCCCCGAAATCTATATCTTCGTAATCGGAGAAACCTCCCGCGCCGGAAACTGGGGGCTATATGGGTACGAACGAAATACGACCCCCAAACTCAACGCCATGCCCGATGTCATTCATTTCGACGATGTACTGACACAGATCAATGCGACTCATAAAAGCGTTCCGTTAATGCTATGCCCCGCCGATGCACTCAATTACAATGAGATATACCGACAAAAGAGTCTTATCTCGGCATTTAAACAAGCTGGGTTCCACACGTCGTTTCTCTCCAACCAACTGCGCAACGGTTCATTTACCGAGTTCTTTGCCGACGAAGCAGACTGTACGATCTATTTCGCCGCACCGAAAAATAAACCGCATCTACATGACGATGTACTATTATCCGCAGTCGATTCGTTACTGAACATAGGTAAAACAAAGCAACTCATTATCCTTCATACCTACGGCTCCCACTTCAATTACTGTGAACGATACGATACCGATTGCCGAATATTCACCCCCGACCACATTAAAGAAATCGATCATAAGAACAAGCAAGCCATGATAAATGCCTATGACAACTCGATCGTTGCCACCGACAAATTCTTGGCACAAGTTATCGATAAACTCGACCGAACCGGAAAAACTTCGGCCATGCTGTATCTCTCCGACCACGGGGAAGATTTGCTCGACGATGAACGTAATCGATTTCTGCACGCCTCCCCCATTCCCACCTATTACCAGCTTCACATACCCTTTGTCATTTGGTTCTCGGATAATTACTCTACTCTTTTCCCCGATGACATACGACAAGCCCGGAATCGGCATACCACCCCATTCGACTCGCGAGTCGTATTCCACACCCTACTGGGTATCGGAGGCATCGAAACCGAATATCGCAATGACCGACTCTCCCTCATAAGCCCTTCGTTTCATCTCGAAAAAAGATATTATGTAGGAGAACAAAACATACCTATTCCCGTTCAACGTCTGCCACTCGAAGAAGAAGACTTACAAGCCTTCGAACGATACGGAATCTCTCCCCGATAATACAATACTTGCATCCTTGATTCTCTTTACTTCTCCTAAATAAAGGAGAAGCGAATATTTATATTTTTATATTTTATAACTATTATAATAGACCGACAAGGAAAAAGCAATAATCAAATATTTACTACAAAATAAATATTCTATACGCTGTTACACTTTCAAAATTTAAGAAATTCACTTTAATATAAGACAAAAGCTATTTTTAAAAAATCTATATTTTAAATCAATTTCAGAGAAATCAGCCCCAAATTAGTTAAAATAGCATAAACACGATACAGATAACACGACAACATCGATGCACTATTTAGTATTATAAATATTTTTGTAAATAGAGTTTCATTACAAACCAAAAATATTCATTATCAATTCTTTTTCACCATGAAAAAAAATCTAATCACATTTTGCTTTTTATTGCTATTATTTGTGCCCTTTGGTACAAAAGCACATCTGATCGCTCCACGGAACGCATTAGAAAAAACGGCTGTCATTCCGGCCTCCCGAATCTCCTCTCCAAAGGGACTTACAAAAGTTTTGGAAAACACAGTCGACGGAACGACCCTTTATGGGAACCTTATCTTTGCTCAAAGCTGGGGGAACGATTCCAGTCCTATGGGTATCTACAAATTCAATACGACAGACAACCCTAAGACAGAATTGGTGTATCGTCCCGAAGCCGGACCGATAGGAGCCAATGGAGGAGCGACTCTCGTCGATGCAAAATATTTCTACTGTATTACCTATACAAAATTAAGCGGTACGACGATAAGCAACGAATTGATTTGTTACGACATCGAATCGTGGACAGAGGTAAGCCGTAAAGCAATACCTTTAACGACTATTTCCACCGATATGACTTGGAATCCGGCAGATCAAAAAGTGTACGGAGCCTTCTACAACACGACTAAAAACGGTTATGTATTCGGAACTCTCAACCTTGAAACCGGAGCAGTAAACAAGCTATCGGATATCACCCTGCAAGACGACAAGGGTTATCTTGCCGGATTCGTAGTCATCGCGGCCAATTCCATCGGTGAAGTATATGGCATTTCCCAAATGGGAGATTTATACAAATTCAATACCGAAGACGGCTCGTACAGCCTTATCGGAGCTACCGGATACACCCCTCTTTACCAGCAAAGCGGATGCTTCGACTTCACGACCAAACAACTTTATTGGGCGGCCTGCAACGAAAATACCTCCGGTATCTATCAAGTAAACACCGATACGGGAGAGGCTACACTACTCGGATCCTTTAACGATTTGGAAGAATTTGTGGGACTATATTCCCTAAGTCCTAACGCAGACCTCGAAGGGCCGGGAAGCGTTACCGACATCGACATTGCATTCGAAAGAGCAGCCCTTTCAGGCACAATATCTTTCAAACTCCCCACTACGACTGTCAGTGGCAACAAACTCTCCGGCGATATAAACTACACCATCGAAATCGACGATGAAGCCATTTCGTCAGGCACATCGACCGCCGGTTCGCTTGTAGAACTGCCGATAACCCTATCCGAAGGGAGCCACACCTTGGAAATCACGACAAATACAATACATGGCACAGGTCCGGCTTACAAGGCCTCATTCTATGTCGGCACAGATACTCCGGCAACGGTCACAGGAATCACGGTCAACCGAGAAAGCGACAATGTAACAATCGCATGGGAAGCAGTAACGAAGGGACAACATGGAGGATACGTAGATATAAGCCTATTGACTTATAACGTCATACGCAAACCCGACAACAAGATTATCGCTACCCGAACGACCGAAACGACCGTCACGGATACAGAGCTACCTCTCATTCTGGGTGAATACACATACGAAATCATAGTCTCAGACGGCACTCGACAAAGTGATCCCGCTCTATCCGACGGAATAATGCTCGGTTCATATCTCGAACCACCTTACAACCATTCGTTCAAGTCGATGGATAGTTTCGACCAATATACTATCATCAATGCCAACGAGGACGACAAAGCATGGACGGCAACGGTCAACGGTGCACAACTCAATTATAGCCGCACACTCGCCGCCGACGACTGGATCGTCTCTCCGGCCATGAAGTTGAAAGCGGGTTTCCTATATACCCTCATCTTAAAAGGACGTTCCAGTAGCGCCACTTACAAAGAACGGTTTGAAGTAAAATACGGGACAGAAGCAACAGCCGACGCTTTGACAAACGTCATCATAGAACCTAATTTCTTCACGACCTCGAAAGAAGAGACCTTCCAAGCTGTATTCTCGCCTCAATCCGACGGAACATATTATATAGGTATTCACGGTATCAGCGATAAATACATGGGGTCGTTATATATCTATTCCATCGAAATTACAGAGCCCATCAACGCGCTTGCCCCAGCAGCGACAGACGAAATGAACGCTGTTGCCGCTCCCGAAGGAGCGCTCGGAGCGACCATATCGGCAACCGCCCCCTCTAAGCGAGCCGATGGCAGCAACTTGACAACAATCGCCAAAGCCGAAATTTGGAACAAAACAAAAGAAAGACTTGTAGGAAGCATCGACAATCCACAACCCGGTAGCGAAGTATCCATAACCGATACTCAGGCTGCCAACGGATTCAATACCTACTCGATCGCATTCTTTAATGAGGCTGGAAAAGGATACGAAACAGAATGCAATGTATACATCGGGATAGACATTCCCACCGCTGTTATAAACCCACACGTAGTACAAGCCGGAGACAAGGCAGTACTTACATGGGAAGCACCTGTCACAGGTATCAACGGCGGTTACATCGACCCCGAAAAACTAACCTACCAGATTTCGCAATTGCAGCCGATGTCTGTTTCGACTGCCACCGAAATAACCGGACTTACCTATACCGACGAATCATTGAACGCCGATTCGGGACAAATGCTTCTAAGTTATCAAATAAGCGCAAAAAGTATCGCAGGCGAGGGCGAAGCCACACCCACCAACTCCATACTTTTCGGGACTCCCTATCCGGCTCCATTCATAGAGTCTTGGCCTGAGGGTAAAACCGAAAACGACCCGTGGGCAATCGACATCGTCGAAAAAGGATATGGCGATTGGTCGGTAACACAGACCAGTTTCTCCACAATATTGGGAGCACAAGACGGCGATGACGGTTGGATATCGTTCAGCGGACCCGGCTCGTACCGACTGGTTTCTCCCAAAATAAACGTCGCTGCACTCGAAAATCCAGTGTTGAAAGTATGGGTAAATAATCCCGACGGGTTATCCGAGATTCATATTCAGGCAAGTGTCGATTTGGGTACAAACTGGATGACGCTTCTCGAAATCAACAGCGCAGACAATAATATATGGAAATGCCACGCCATCGACCTTAGTAACTATCGCAACGCAGACTTCCTGCAAATAGGTATTCTCGGAGCAACCGAAGATTGGGGCGCCGAAAGCGTCATGATCGATAACCTGCGAATTTTCGACCAACTGGCAAACGATCTTGTTCTGAATGGATTTACAGGTCCCGAATCGGTTATCGGGGCAAAACCGGCAGACTATTCTGTCAAGATATATAACGATGGAACCAATGAGGCTACCGACTACAAAGTATGTATCTATTCGGGAGACAAACTCATTGCGGAACAAAACGGCAAACCCATACGACCCGATGGCTACGAGACTTTCGATTTCGTTCTTTCATCACCGGTAAACAGTACAGTCTTCGACCTCACTGCAAAAATAGAATTCGATGGCGATCTCGACACAGACAACAACTCGGCTGCACTGTCGGTCGCAGTCGAACGACCCAAATATCCCACCATCGACAACCTCAGTGCCGAAGATAACGACAACTCGGTATCGCTCACATGGAGCAGACCCGCTTTATCCTGTATCCCAGATCCCGCTACCGACGACATCGAAAGTTACGAAGAGTGGAGTATCGGCGGAATTGACGACAGTAATCGTACCGGAACTATCGGAGACTACACGGTGTACGACAACGATGGCCAAACGACGGCCAAGATAAACGCATGGGCTCCCCAATACCCGAACAGCGAAGCGAAAATGGCATTCCAAGTCATGAGTACGAACTCCGAATCTCTGTCACAACAATTGACTTTCTATGGCCTCACCGCTCACTCGGGCAAACAATTGTTCGCTTGTTGGAGTACTATGGGAGGAGCTGCCAACGACGATTACCTGATATTACCCGAGCTTAAAGATGGCAATAGAAGTATCAGTTTCTGGGCTCGCTCAATTCCTTTTATGTATGGAGGAGAAGGCTATGACAAGTTCGAGATCGTGTACTCGACCGGCAACAACGACATCGACAACTTCGTAATCCTCGAAGGTAGCGAAACAATCGTCCCCGATGGATTGGAGCGAGATCCTGAAAACGGATACAACAAATACAGCTTCGAACTGCCGGACAATGCCAAATATGTCGCAATCCACTGTATATCTTCGGGCAAAATCGGTTTGCTCATCGACGATATAGAGTTTATTGCAGCCAATATGCCCGATGAAACGCTTATCCTCAATGGATATAACCTGTATCGCAATGGCGAACTGTACAAACAACTCCCGGCGACCGAGGGCTATACCGACACGGAAATAGAAAAAGGAAACATTTATACCTACAATGTCACGGCCGTATTCGATAAAGGAGAATCGCCATATTCCAACACGGTTACGGTAGACAGGTCTCAATCGGGTATCGATGAGACATCTGGAAACCCGATAAAAGTATATGCCGCCGACCACACGATCGTCATTGAAAATGTCGATAACCGGCAGGCCGAAATATTCAAAATAGACGGTAGCAAAATCTTCGACGAGATTATTTCTTACAAAGACCGGATTCGCGTCGAAACCGGCATATATATCGTTCGCATCGATGGAAAATCGTTCAAAGTCACAGTCCGATAAATCGTTCGACTGATTGATTATCCTTATTCATAAAGGCTAAACCCTTTTCAGGGTTTAGCCTTTATACTATCGGCGAACAAGCACACGTCAAGTTTTATTACCCCTCATTCACACCTTTTTTGCCTGTTCCGAAAGTCCGAATAAAAAAAGTACTTATATTTGTAGAACATAAAAACAGAGGCGAAACGACACGACATCATAAATTTATATGTCGTCAGCACAATCTGTTTCGACAAATACACTAACAACACCTATATGGACAGTACAGCGCTTTCGAGATCAGACAGCATAGTTCTCATTCCCACTTACAATGAGAAAGAAAACATTGCCGCAATTATCCATGCCGTATTCGAACTTCCCCGTCAGTTCCATATACTCATCATCGACGATAACTCCCCCGACGGAACAGGAGCGATTGTCAAAGATTTACAAAAACAATTTCCGGGCGCTCTCCACCTCATGGAACGAACCGGGAAACAAGGGCTGGGAACAGCCTATATTGCAGGATTCAAGTGGGCTATCGAACACCGATACGAATATATTTTCGAGATGGACGCCGATTTCTCCCACAACCCCAAAGACCTGATGAATCTATTGGCCGCTTGCAAAACCGGTGGTGCGGATATGGCTATCGGTTCCCGCTACGTCACGGGAGTGAACGTAGTCAATTGGCCTATGGGAAGAGTCATGATGTCCTATTTCGCATCAAAGTATGTGCGTTTCGTCACCGGTATGAAAATACACGACACGACCGCAGGATTCGTTTGTTACCGACGTCGGGTACTCGAAACGATCGGACTCGATTCAATCCGATTCAAAGGATATGCCTTTCAAATCGAAATGAAATTCACGACCTACAAATACGGATTCACCATTAAAGAAGTACCCATTATATTCATTAACCGAGTATTGGGTGAAAGTAAAATGAACACCAGCATATTCGGTGAAGCTGTATTCGGAGTCATCAGATTAAAAATAAACAGTTGGTTCCGCAAATACCCCAAGCAGAGAAATTAACCGCCGACGCCCCAAAAAACAACCGGTCATGTGCAGAACAATCATTACAAACGGAACGATCGTAAACGATGGAGAGCACTTCATCGGGAGCATCATCATCAAAGGAGAGTTTATCGAATCCGTCATAAAGGGAAAACAGCCTGAAAATATCGTATACGACACAGACCGTATCATCGACGCCTCGGGCAAATGGATTCTCCCCGGAGTCATCGACGACCAAGTGCATTTCAGAGAGCCGGGACTCACTCATAAAGCCGAGATCGCCACCGAATCGGTTGCAGCGGTCGCAGGAGGAATCACCTCCTTTATGGAAATGCCCAATACCGTTCCCCAAACGACGACCCTCGAAGCCCTTGAATGGAAATACTCCCGTGCAGCCGAAGTTTCCCCGGCGAACTATTCCTTTTATATCGGCGCTACCAACGATAATTTCGAGGTACTGAAACAGGTCGACTTCTCACAGGTTTGCGGTGTAAAAATTTTCATGGGATCATCTACCGGAAATATGCTGGTAGACAGCGAAAAAACATTACGACGAATCTTCGCCGAAATTCCTGCGCTCATCGCCGTACATTGCGAACAAGAATCCATTATACAAGCTAACAAAAAGTATTATACCGAACGCTTCGGAGAGGATTTACCCATTTTCTTCCACCCTCTTATCCGCAGTGCCGAGGCCTGCTATACATCTTCGGCCAAAGCCGTGGAATTAGCGACAAGATACGATACCCGATTGCATGTCCTACACCTCTCCACGGCACGGGAAATGTCTCTTTTCGACAATCATAAACCACTCTCGGAGAAACATATCACGGGCGAAGTATGCGTGCACCATCTCTGGTTCGACGACAACGACTACTCCCAATTCGAAAACCGCATAAAATGGAATCCTGCCATCAAAACCTGCGCCGATCGTCGGGCTCTGCTCGATGCGCTTCGATGTGGCAAACTCGATGTCGTGGCGACAGACCACGCCCCTCACCTATGGAGCGAAAAACAAGGTTCCTGTCTGAAAGCGGCATCCGGTGGTCCGCTGATACAGCATTCCTTGCAAACCATGTTGGAACTTTCTCTAAAAGGAGAATTCACGATCGAGCAAGTCGTTGAAAAGATGTGCCACGCTCCGGCGACGCTCTACCGCATCGACCGCCGGGGATACCTGCGCTCCGGGCACTACGCCGATATCGTTGTCGTCGACCCTTGCAAACCCTACACAGTAACAACAGAAAATATTCTGTCGAAATGTAAATGGTCTCCTTTCGAGGGACACACATTCCCAATATCGATCGATCGTACTTTCGTCAACGGAAACGAAGTATTCTCCGAAGGGAAAGTATGCAATCGAACCCGAGGAAAACGACTTACATTCCACGATAATCCAACTCAAAACAAAAATGTTTAGAAAGTATCATACATGTTAATTTTTATATAAAACCCTTTTCCCAATATTTATAAATGTCAATCATATGTTTTTTTTTCGAATCGTTTTATTACTTTTATAGTCTCAAAACGAAACTATTTTATAACGAAATGAAACACATTAGACTTATTTTTTCAGCGATACTCTTATCGCTCGTCGTTCCATGCGGATACGCACAAACACGACAAGACTCATTGGCTATCGCCCATGCACAATGGCATACCGATACGTTGCAACACGGAGCAGTATGCATGTACACGAATATACACGTATTCGACTCGCCCCAACAAATTTCCATCATAAAATACGATCCTAAAAAGTATAAAACTCAAATCGTACAAGCCCCGCAAATGACGATGACCAGTCATCTGGCAAAAGAAAATCAGGCCGAGGCCGCAATCAACGGCAGCTACTTCAATGTAAAAACAGGAGCACCCACGACATTCATACGGCTCGACGGTATCGTTCGCGGAGAAACCACCCGCGCCGAAGCCTTTCGCACAGACGGGGCTATCTCCACAGATAAAAACAAAATAAAAATTCATGTCTTCGACTCCATTACAAGTAAAAAATTGGGCAAAAAATACAAAAACATTTTGGCCGCAGGACCTCTATTGCTGAAAAACGGAGTACGCCAAATGGCTCCTACCTTCCCAGAAAACACAGGCAAAGCCACCAAAGGAAACGCCCACAGTTCCGACGTTCCACAAGGTTTTTTCAAACGCCACCCTCGTGCTTTTATCGGCATTACCCCAGACAACCAAATCATGATGGTAGTGGTGGACGGCCGTTTCAAAAAACACTCGGTAGGTATGTCTATCGATGAACTATCTTATTTGGCAAAACAATTAGGCATGCGCGACGCACTGAATCTCGATGGTGGAGGGTCTTCCACCTTGTGGAACAATAAAACGGGAATCGTCAATCACCCGTACGATAACAAAAAATTCGACCACGAAGGAGAAAGAGAAGTAAGCAACGCCATACTTGTTATTCCTAATAAATAAAGATTTACCATGAAAACACTGTTGAAAACCATAGGAATCGTAAGTACACCGATTGGCAGCTCATTTTTATTTCAAAACTATTCCGAAAAAGAGAGTATACCGGAAGGTATTATTCCCCCCCGACCGACTCGGTAAGCTCAAAAAATCACTCAGTTGTTCTATGAAATAAAAAAAAGAAATACAATAACAATAACACACAAAAGCCTATGAAACAATTTGCAAAAAAGTCTTTGGTTCTTTTCTTCGTCCTATTTTTTACGGCCACATTATCCGCAAAAACGCCCAAATACATCTTCTATTGTATCGGTGACGGCATGAGCTTTGCCCATGTAATGGCAACCCAACTTTTCTACGAAAACGGGAACTATGAAGATGGAAACGAATCACTGGTTTTCCTCGATTTTCCTGTCCGTTCCGCCATCAGAACCCATGCCAACAATAGTCTCATCACTTGCTCCGCTGCCGCAGGCACAGCATTGGCTACCGGCCATAAAACCAACTTGACTCATATCGGAATCGGCCCCGACAAACAACCGTTAACCTCCGTTGCCAAACAACTGAGAGACAAAGGATATGCAATCGGGATTATCACCAGCGGGCAACTCGACGATGCTACCCCTGCGGCCTTTTATGCCGGGCAAATGCGAAACGACACCTACCAAATAGGTAAAGAAGGGGCAGACAGCCAATTCGATTTTCTAGCCGGGAGTACATTAATGAAACCATTTAACAGGAGAGACCCGAGCCAACCTTATATATACGACTACTATCGCCAAAAAGGCTACACGGTATGCCGAGGTACGGAAGGCTATAACTCCCAAAAAAATGCAGACAAAATACTACTAGTGGATACCGACACCACACTCAAAAAATGGTTACCCTACGTGATAGAAAGGGAGCCCGGTAAATTAGGTTTGGAGTTTATGGTTCAAGCCGGTATAGAGAAACTATATAAAAAGAAAAATAAAAAAGGTTTTTTCATGATGATCGAAGGCGCAAGCATCGATCATGCCTCTCACCCCCGCGATATAGCCACGGCAATTAAGGAAACCATCGAATTCGATCGAAGTGTACGCTTGGCATACGAATTCTATAAGAAACACCCCGATGAGACTCTCATCATCGTAACCGCCGACCACGAAACCGGAGGGCTCACCATTGGAGAAACGACTACACACCCTTTCAACTGGGAGTATGTAAACTATTAAAAAATGTCCAAAGAATCCCTCTCCAAATTATTTCAAAAAATGAGAGAGACAGGAGAAATAGACACTTGGGAAAAAACAAAAAAAATATTGGCCGAGAACACCGGATTATGGGATAAAATTCCTGTAAACGCAGGGGAGGAAGCCCAGTTAATGCAATGCTACTACGAGACGATTGTTAAAAAAAGCAGCAAACAGGAAATTACACTATATGCAAAAAGCGAACCGCTCGTTGCCGATGCCATTGCTCTATTGAATAAAAAAATAGGAGTAGGCTGGACCAGCTTTTCACACACGGGTGGATTCGTTCCATTCTACGCCATCGGCTGCCAAGCCCGACAATTCGGAGCTTTGAACGATAACACCGAAATACCCAATACGATTCGGAAAATCATGAAAATAAAATAAGCGGTAAGTTTTAAAAAACCTGAGAAACTGACCGATAAAAAACGGCTATAACACCGGGGTTCTTCAAAAGTTCTCTATCGGCTATTTGAACCATCGAAACCATAGAACTTGAAATACATACCAAACTTCCCGAGGCGCAGGTCATAAAAACACCTGTCGCCGACGGCGGGAAGACTCATGCAAACATAGATAATTTTATCAATAAACAATAATCTGTAATTTAAGAACATGAAAACAGAATTTCAAAAATGTATGGACGGAGAAATCTTTGATGGGAAAGACAAAGAATTGGCAGAGATGACATTAAAAACCAAACGTCTGCTTGTAAAATTAAATTCTACGGATTTGCCGATACGAAACAAAAAGAAGCCATCTTACGGGAGATGTTCGGGCATTTGGGAGAAAATGTCCATGTAGACATCGACTTTCGCTGCGAATACGGAAAAAATATATTCGTAGGCAATAAAGTCATTATCAACATGAACTGTACATTCGTAGATAATAATCGTATCGAAATAGACAATAATGTTTTGATTGCCTCCAACGTACAAATATACACAGCCACACACTCGACAAATGTAAAAGAAAGAACCATGCAAAATTGGGACGAAAGTAAAGCCATTTGCAATACATTCGCACTTCCCATAAAAATCGAAGATAATGTATGGATAGGAGGTGGAGCCATTATCTTGCCGGGAGTTACGATCGGGCGTAACAGTGTCATAGGCGCCGGCAGCGTAGTCACCCGTTCCATTCCTGCCGACTGTGTGGCGGTGGGAAATCCTTGTCGGGTAATCAAGCACATGAACAACGAGCCTGACTAAAAATAAAAAGAGCTATCTCTCGCCCGAGAGTAGCTCCAATTCTTTCCTTGTTTAAGTTGCAAATTATTCAGCAACAGCAGCAGAGTCAACTGCAACAGAGTCAGCAGCAACAGTATCAACTACTTCTACTGCAACTTCTTCTACAACAGCAACGCTATCAGTAGCTTCTGTAGATTCAGCGGCTTTATTGCCACAAGAAGCGAAAGACATTGCAAATGCAACAGCGAAGAACAAAACTAACTTTTTCATTTCCTTCAAATTAAAGATAAAACAATATTTTTTTGCTTCAAAAACGCCACAAAGGTATATATTCTTTTTATATGTTGTACTCTTAATCTTACTTTTTTTTCAGAATCTTTCATTTTTTCTGTAAAAAATGATTCAAAAAAAGTTCAATTATCATATAAATATCGTTTTATACTCCTTTTAGGTGTTTTCTCGAATTCATTCGGATAAAGTTGAATGCGAGTAATCTGCTCGTATGGAGCCAACATCTTATTTAAATTATTTCTGACCTCCTCCATAGCCATCGGTAAATCTCTATTAGAGACACCGTAACTATCCATCGCTTCATAGTCGGGACATACCAAAGCGACTAATTTCCCGTCCCGCTCGACAATTAGGCTTTCCATCACAAAAGGCATATTATTCAGTTTAGCCTCTATTTCCTCGGGATAAATATTTTGCCCGTTCGAAGTGAGAATCATTGTCTTAGAGCGACCCTTTATAAAAATAGTACCATCGGCGCTTATGGTTCCCATATCACCGGTATGCAACCACCCGTCCTCATCGAGAACCGCTTTCGTCGCCTCCTCGTTTTTATAATAACCTTTCATCACATGTTCGCCCCGTACACATATTTCACCGGGAATATTTTCCGGGTCAAGAGAATCTATTTTGGTCTCTACATACCCGAACAATGTCCGCCCCGACGATCCCGGTCTAAACTCCCGATGGGGTGTATAACTGATCAACGGAGCGCATTCGGTCATTCCATATCCCACCGTAAAGGGAAATTTTATTTTATGCAAGAAAGTCTCTACCTCCCTATTTATCGGGGCTCCACCCACAATCACCTCCTCGAATCGGCCTCCGAACGCATCGATCAGTTTCTTCCTCACCTGTCCGTAAATACGACTGTCCAATATAGGAATATTTAACGCCCACCGCATAGGCGTTTTATTGAGCAACGGCTGTATCTGTTTTTTATAAATTTTTTCTAAAATCAGAGGAACACAAATAATCAAATTAGGCCTTATCTCTTCCAACGCTTTCAGCAAAATTTTAGGGGAAGGAATCTTACCCAACAACGTGATATGTGTACCCACGGCCAAAGGAACCAACAAATCGAAGGCACACCCGTAAGCATGAGCCAACGGTAGGAACGAAATACATTTACTCCCCTTATAATGCAAGTGAGAACGAACACCGAACATGACATTCCCCGCCAAATTGTTCCCGGTTAGCATCACTCCCTTACTAAATCCGGTTGTCCCCGATGTATAATTAATCAAAATAACTTTGTCGTTATCCAAATCGGCATACTTGATGTCCTCTCTATTGAAACCGTTCGGATAAGTAGCTTTGAATTTCCGCTTCATCTCCCGCAAACACTTGGCAATCTCCTCGCCATCGCGTTGCACAAGGCAAGAAAAATCTTGTAAAGAAATAGCAGCCCTCACTTCGGGTAACTTCTCCATTTCGATATTTTCCCAAATATGATCGCCGACAAACAGCAACACCGAATCGGAATGATTGATAATATGATGTATATCATGAGGGTTGAACTCTTGAAGGATCGGAACCAAAATAGCACCATACGAAACGGTGGCCATAAAGGCGATACACCAGTTAGACGTATTTTTTCCCACTAATGCGATCTTATCGCCTCTTCTGATTTGACAATGGCGAAAAAGGATATGCAATTTTGCGATTTCTCGCGCCATGTCTTCATACGTGAGCGTACGTTGTTCATTATAATCGGTCAAAGCTGGCAAATCCCAGTTTTCACGAAAACTCGACTCATATAGCTTTATAAAATTTTCGGGAATCATATTCAAGATTTAAATAGTTTGGTAACAAAGATAGTACAAACGGAAACAGAAACAAATGATATTCGGTTGTACCAAATCCTGTTTATTTGTGCATTTGCCGACAAATATACAACATAGTTTGCAAAATAGTTCCCTCATAAACAACTATTAGAAATCTATGGGAAGATATTTTCAAACGAAATGAGTACCTTTGTTCTCTATTTTGCATCACGACCGGCTGAATATGATAGACGTCCATACATTCGAAAATAAAACAGCGGCCTACTATACATTGGGCTGTAAACTTAATTTTGCCGAGACCTCCACACTTGGAAAAATTCTCGAAGAAAACGGCATTCGCAAAGTACGACCGGGAGAGAAAGCAGACATTTGCGTGGTCAATACTTGTTCGGTAACCGAACTGGCCGATAAAAAATGTCGTCAGACAATCCGTAAGATAGCCCGGCAACACCCCGGAGCGTTTATTGTCGTCACCGGCTGCTATGCACAACTCAAACCCGAAGAAATATCCCATATTCCCGATGTCGATTTGATCTTAGGAGCTGAACAAAAACTCGATATCCTGCAATACTTGGGAGACTTGCAGAAAAAACAAAAAGGAAATATCGTCACGACCCCTACCAAAGACATCAAAAAATTCTCTCCCTCTTGTTCCCGAGGTGACCGCACCCGATATTTTTTAAAAGTTCAAGACGGTTGCGACTACTTCTGTACCTATTGTACAATTCCGTTCGCACGGGGCAGAAGCCGAAGCGGAACCATCGAACAACTCACCGAACAAGCTCAGGAAGTAGCCCTGTCCGGAGGAAAAGAAATTGTCATTACCGGAGTCAACATAGGAGACTTCGGCAAACAAACCGGAGAAACCTTTCTCGACCTCATCGAGTCGCTCGATCAAGTAGAAGGAATCGAACACTACCGTATATCCTCGATAGAACCCAATCTACTGACCGACGACATCATTTCGTTCGTCGCCCGGTCGAAACGATTCGCCCCTCATTTCCATATACCTCTGCAATCGGGTAGCGACACCGTTTTGAAATTGATGCACCGTCACTACGACACCGATTTATTTGCTCGTAAAATCGAAACCATACGGGAAAAGATACCCGATGCATTCATTGGCGTCGATCTCATTACCGGTGTACGGGGCGAAACCGAAGAACTGTTCGAGGAAAGCCGTCGTTTCGTCGAAAGCCTCGACATTTCACAACTACACGTGTTTACCTACTCCGAAAGACCCGGAACGCAAGCGTTGAAAATCAATCCGGTCGTTCCTGTCCCCGAAAGACACGAGCGTTGCCGTCGCATGCTCGAAATCTCCGAGAAGAAATTGCACGACTTCTATTATAAATTTCAAGGGACAATACGTCCCGTATTGTTCGAGCAACCGCGCAAAGGGGCTCCTATGCATGGATTCACCGATAACTACATACGGGTAGAAATACCCTATCGTAAAGAGTGGATAAATACTTGTCGCCCTGTTAAATTAGGAGAATTTAACGAGTCGGGAGATGCTCTGCTCGCAATCGAAATATAAATTCGTGATATGAAAAAAGAGACTCTTCAAAATATCGTCTATTCTCCGCTTTACCTGTGGTTCAAACTGCATGCTATTTTGCCCATGCGGATACTATATATTCTATCCGATATTTTATATTTCCCTCTATATTACATCGTTCATTACAGGAGAAAATTAGTATCCGAAAATCTGCGCAAAGCGTTTCCCGATAAGACCGAAAAGGAACTGAAACAACTGGAACAGAAATTTTATCATCACTTCTGCGACTATATCGTCGAAACTATAAAGCTAATGCATATCTCCGACGAGGAAATGCGTCGCCGCATGAAATTCGAACAGGTAGAAATCATAGACCGTCTCTTTGCAGAAAACCGCTCTATCATTATCCTGTTAGGGCATTTCGGTAATTGGGAATGGGTTCCGTCCGTAACGCTGTGGACTCGCACACCCGATGTCATGTTCGCACAAATATATCGCCCCTTGAAAAACAAGTGGTTCGATCGTTTTTTCCTGAAACTTCGTTCCCGATTCGGTTCCGTATGTATTGCCAAACAAGATACGTTAAGAGCCATCTTACAAATGAAACGTTCGGGCAAACCGTCCATTACAGGCTTCATGTCCGATCAAACCCCCTCTCCGACAAATATACACCATTGGGCTCGATTCCTTTCGCAAGACTCTCCCGTACTGACCGGCTTCGAGAAAATCGCCCGTAAAACAGATTTCGCCGTTCTTTACTTCGATGTCGAAATCGTTAAGCGCGGATACTACAAAACGACTATACGAGAAATAGCCCTGCGTCCCAACGAACTGCCCGAATTCGAAATCACCGATCGCTACACGGCCATCATGGAAAAAACGATTCTCAGGAATCCGTGGGCATGGTTGTGGACTCACAAACGTTGGAAATACAAACACGAGGATTTTCCCGGTACATGATATGAAAAAAATCGCCGTCATTATACTCAACTGGAATGGAGCGGATTTACTGCGTAAATTTCTTCCTTCGGTATGTGCCCATACCAACGCCGATATAGCCGATGTCATAGTCGCTGACAATGGTTCCGATGATAACTCGGTCGAAGTTCTCAAACAGGAATTTCCACAAGTTAAAACGCTGCTATTCCCTCAAAATTACGGATTCGCCGCAGGCTACAACAAGGCGTTGGAGATGCTGGATTACAAATACGCCGTATTGCTTAACTCCGATGTCGAAACCACTCCACACTGGCTCGAACCTCTGTTGGAATTTGCGGAGGGCAATCTCGATGTAGCGGCTTGTCAACCCAAAATCAAGTCATTAAGGAAGCGTGAAGAATTCGAATACGCAGGTGCGGCCGGCGGATTTATCGATCGTTACGGTTACCCGTTCTGCCGGGGAAGAATTTTCAATACCCTCGAAACCGACCGAGGACAATACGACGATATATGCGACATCTTCTGGGCCAGCGGTGCGGCTCTTTTCGTCCGCTCTGAAATCTATAAAAAAGTCGGAGGATTAGATCCTTCATTCTTCGCACACATGGAAGAGATTGATCTTTGCTGGCGCATCCATCTCGCAGGATACCGCATCGCTGTCGTACCGCAAAGCACGGTCTATCACTTGGGAGGAGCATCGCTCGATGCCGCCAATCCCCGGAAAACCTATCTCAACTTTCGCAATAACCTTTTAATGCTGCACAAGAACCTGCCCTGCAAAGAAGGGAAAAAGACGCTGTTTGTCCGCAGGCTTTATGACACGCTGGCTTTTGTGCGATTCGCCCTTTTAGGACAGTTTTCCCATGCCCGTGCCATACTACGCGCCCACAACGACTTTCGGCAAATGCGCAAACGATACACCGAATTTCCGAATACCGATTTGTTAAAAACATTCCCCGAATCCGGGCGCAACATAACAATAGATTATTTTCTCAAAGGAAAAAAACGATTCCGATAAAAACCGGTTCTACCGAAACATCTGAACGACACGCTTCACAGCCGCAACAAATGCTTCCGCTTCGGCTTTCGTATTATATGCGGCGAACGAGGCTCGCACTGTACCCTCGATACCGAGAGAGGTCATCAACGGTTGTGCACAATGATGCCCCGTGCGAACGGCAACACCCAGTTTATCGAGCAACATACCCATATCGTAGTGGTGTATCCCGTCCACCAAAAACGAAATAACCGAACTTTTATGCTCCGAAGTACCGAATATACGCATACCTTCTATGTCTTGCAATCGATCGGTCGTATAACGCAACAATTCGTTTTCATGAGCGGCAATAGATTCCAATCCTATATGATCGACATAATCCAAAGCCGTCGCAAAAGCGCTCGTCCCCACATAGTCCGGTGTACCGGCCTCGAACTTGAAAGGCAACTCCCCGAAAGTCGTACCCGAAAAATCGACATGAGCGATCATCTCCCCGCCTCCTTGATAAGGAGGCATGGCATCGAGCCACTTTTCTTTACCGTATAACACACCTATCCCCGTAGGTCCATATACTTTATGAGCCGAGAACACATAGAAATCGGCATCGAGCTCCTGTACATTCACCCGCAAATGAGGTACGGCTTGTGCGCCGTCCACCAAGACAGGAACCCCCTGCGCATGAGCGTAAGCGATCATTTCACGCACCGGATTAATCGTCCCCAATACATTCGAGACATGGGCGACACCGACCAAACGAGTATGCCCATTGAAAAGAGACTTATATGTATCGACGTTCAAATCTCCACGTTCGTCGATGGGAACTACCCGGAGCTTGATATTGCGCCGGCGCTGCAAAAGTTGCCACGGCACGATATTGGCATGGTGTTCCATAACGGTGAGAATAATCTCGTCGCCGTCGTGCAGGAACTCATCTCCAAAAGAAGAAGCCACCAAATTGATTGCCTCCGTTGTTCCTCTTGTAAAAATAACTTCCGAAGACGAACCGGCCCCGATGAACTGTTGCACCCGACGGCGGGCAGCTTCGTGGGCATCGGTAGCCTCTTGGCTAAGCGTATGGACTCCACGATGCACGTTTGCATTTACCCGATAGTAAGTATCGGCAATATGATCGACCACACACTTGGGAGTCTGAGACGTAGCGCCGTTATCCAAATAGATTAACGGTCGTCCCGAAATCTCCCGACTCAGAATAGGAAAATCTTCCCTTATTTTTTCGACATCAAACATAACGGCACTCCTTTCTCATAAATCTTAATGACATGCTTGACAACCGGAGCATTTCGCCAACTCCCCACGGAACCTTTTCTCAACCAATTGGCGTAGCCGATCTTTCAAGGCATCGAGCCGTACCAACTCGATGACATCGTTGGTAAACGCAAACATCAACAACATGCGAGCTTCGGACTCGGGAATACCGCGCGACCGCATATAAAACAAGGCATTTTGGTCGAGCTGACCGACCGTGGCTCCATGACTACACTTCACATCGTCTGCATAAATTTCGAGTTGAGGTTTCGTGTACATTTTGGCGAGCGGGGATGCACACAAATTCTTATTACTCTGATAGGCTTCGGTTTTCTGCGCCCCGTGTCGAACCAATATGCGTCCACTGAACGAACCTCGCGCCGAATCGTTCAACACATATTTGAACAACTCGTTACTGTGGCAATGAGGCACGGCATGATCTATATGCGTATACGTATCGACGACCTGTCCTTTATCGGCGATAGCCATACCGCATAGAGACAATTCGGCATGCTCTCCTTCAAAAGCCGAATAGTAATTATTACGGGTTACTCCGTTATGCAATACGATACCATTGACCAATACGTTAGATCGTTCCCCTTGACGCACGAACACCGACGAAACTTTCGACGTATTCTCCGAGGACTCCTCTATATCGTAATAGTCGAACACAGCGTCGTCGTCCACGAATATCTCGCAAACTTGCGACGACAGGAATTTAACGGTGGCCTCGTCCGAGTGATCGCATACCAGCAATTTGGCCTGCGCCCGTTTTCCTACGACAATCAACAACCGGCGATTCACCATAAAATCGACATTGCCCCGAAGGATATTTACCAACTGTATAGGCTTTTCTACGATGACTCCGTCCGGAATATACAAAAAGAAACCGTCTTGGGCAAAAGCCGTGTTCAAGGCAACGGTCCCGTCTCGTTTCATATCGGCGACCTTTCCGTAATAACGCGATACCAAATCGGGGTATTGCAAGGACATGTCACAAAGGCTACCCACCAAAACGCCGTCAGGGAGTTTAGATGATACCGGCTGAATCCGTTTGTAAAAAGAGTCATTGACAACGAAATAGAGCAACGTACTCAAATTAGGCACATCGCAACGAAACACTTCGTAAGGATTGATCTCTATATCTATCCGACCCAAATTCAACCCGTAATCGGGAGAATAGACCGACTCTATATCTGTCCGCCGGTGTTCCTCGTCTTTCAAAGAGGGTAATCCCCGACTCCCCAACAAAGCCACAGCCTCTTCGCGCAACCCGTTCATCACGGCCGACGAATGGCTGTTTATCAAATCTTTTTGAGACCTATATAAATCTATATATTGTTGTACTGCACCCATATCGATTTAAATTTCGCCCAACTCTTTTTTAATCCAGTCATACCCACGCTCTTCCAATTCAAGAGCCAATTCGGGACCGCCCGATTTCACGATTCTCCCTTTATAGAGCACATGGACGAAATCGGGGGCAATATAGTCCAACAAACGTTGATAGTGTGTGATGACAATCGTCGCGTTCTTCTCGGACTTCAATTTATTCACACCACCGGCAACAATACGCAGGGCATCGATGTCCAGCCCGCTGTCGGTCTCATCGAGAATGGAAAGACGGGGTTCGAGCATAGCCATCTGGAATATCTCGTTCCGTTTCTTTTCTCCGCCCGAAAAACCCTCGTTTACCGAGCGACCGGCCAGTTTATTATCCAACTCCACAATCTCCCGCTTTTCCCGCATAAGTTTCAAGAAATCGGTAGCCGACAGTGGTTCGAGGCCTCTGTACTTGCGTTGCTCGTTCACAGCCGTGCGCATGAAATTAACCATACTCACACCCGGTATCTCCACCGGATATTGAAAACTCAAAAATATACCTTCGTGAGAACGATCCTCGGGTGACAAAGCCAAAAGGTCTTTCCCATAAAACTCGACCGAGCCACGAGTCACCTCATAAGCCGGATTACCGGTCAATACGGCGGAAAGCGTACTTTTCCCCGAACCGTTAGGTCCCATAATCGCATGCACCTCGCCCGGTTTCACTTCGAGGTTTATCCCTTTCAATATCTCTTTGCCATTTATGCTGGCATGTAAATCTTCAATCTTCAACATAGATATTTCGTTTTATTCTTTTCTTTATTTATTCCCTGCCGTTACTGCGACTACTTGTCCCGCCACGACATATACACCACAAGGTAAATAGTCGGTATTCAAACCCTCAACTACATTCATCATCTTCACTATTTGTCCCGTCACTTTGTAAACAGGCAACTGCATCGACCGATCGCTTTGTACGAACAAACGTCCGTTTGCAGCGTACACTCGACCCACCGAATGATCTGCCGGTGAATCCACTCCATCGACAATACGGTCGATATGCACCGGATAGCCGTCGTTTTCCCCGGGAATATATCCCCAATTCCGGCATGAAGCGCCACCTTTCGTCGCATTATTATTCAACGCTTCCAAAAAACCGCTTCCGGCAGATTGCATCTCAGCCGTACGATATGCAATGCCTTGTTCGTCGACCTCCGTACCTTCCACAACTGCATCGCTGTTATAATAGCAAGAATGTACATTCGATTCACTCAACCGGCACACCTTGACACCAGCGACATCGCTGTATACATCGCCGGTCGAATAACTATTCCACAATAACTCATAAGCCTTTCCAACCAAGCCTCCGACGCTTCCCTGTGAAGAACCTTCCTCATCTATATGTGCATCGATTAAAGAGATATTTCCTCGATTATAGCTATTGTACACCGGTTCTTCACAATATCCGACCAGTCCACCTGCATAAATAGCATTCCAACGGGACGAAGAGCGGGGAGCCGAACTTTCGATTTTCAAACCTCCACGATTCCAGCAATCTACAACCGGGCAATCTGTATTCTGACCCATCACTCCCCCGACCGAAAACATCGAACCATTCGATTTAACCTCGATCTCACCTTCGTTGCCACAAGTGTACAACGAATCGGTTTGCGAACTATTATAAAAGGAATAAGAGCAAACACCTCCTACCTGTACTTCAAAACCATCGCTTTCACAAATCACGGAATCCCTATTGAAACAGTACGTTATACCCATGCTTGCCGAGGAAACCCCGCCGACATAAGCACTCCCTTCATAAGCATTCACCTTAACGACCGAATGGTTCTCGCAACTATCCACCCGGAATGAATAATTACTCGAAATTCCGCCTACCGACACACTTCCCGAAGTATTGCCCGATACGAAAATATTTCCCCGGTTCGTACAAGAGACAATACGATTCTCTTTACCATAAACCGGTCCGCATCTACCCACAAGACCCGACACCCTTATGTCGACCACATCGCTGTTATCTTGAATATCCACTATTATCTTTCCCTCATTGGAACAATCGAGGAACTTCACCTCATCAGCATGAGCCACAAGCCCGCTTACCGAGCAAACGATCTCATGTGAATCGCCAGTTCGCAATACAGGAGTAGTCACAATATCGGCTCGATTCACACAGCGAATGAAACGGACATCACCCTCTGCCGAAGCCGCTATCGTACCTATCTTCAAATCCAAATTCCCATAATAAAAAGAATACATTTCAGGCACTTCTACCCGACAGGTCTCATCTAACGTCAAATCCCTTATCTCGGCTCCTCGAACCGTACCAAACAAACCGGCCACGACACGCTTGTAATCATCGTCGTATCCTCCGCCTTCTTCTGCCGGCACGACCGTCAAACCGCTAATCGTATATCCATCTCCATCGAATACGCCGCTAAAATAACCACCAAACTGCTCGTTAACAGGTGTTATCCATTTGTGTGCCGACATATCTATATCGGCCGCCAACCGAACGGTTTTATCCGGATAATTCCACGACCATCTATTCATGGCCGCCCCCCAAGCAGCGAACTCCTCAGGCGTGGAAATAATCATCACATCGTTATCGAAATTCTTGTCAAGCCATTCTTCATCGTAATTCCCTTCATCGAACCACGAGCCCTCTTGCGCCGAAACAGGAAAAACCTCCACAGCCAAAACACTCAATAACACAATGAGAAAAAAACGATACGCAATCCTTTTCATATCATTCTACTATTTTCCTTAACCTACCGAACCTTCCAACGAGATCTGCAATAGCTTTTGCGCTTCAACGGCAAACTCCATAGGCAGTTTATTCATCACCTCTTTGGCATATCCGTTCACGATAAGACCCACGGCATCCTCGGTAGGGATTCCACGCTGGTTACAATAGAATATTTGGTCTTCATTGATTTTCGAAGTAGTCGCTTCATGCTCTACCACGGCCGAATCATTCAGAATCTCCATATACGGGAAAGTATGCGCCCCGCAATCGGAACTCAACAACAGACTGTCACACTGGGTAAAGTTCCTTGCATTCTCGGCACTCGGCAACACTTTCACGAGTCCTCGATAGCTATTCTGGCTACGACCCGCCGAAATACCCTTCGATACGATCGTACTACGGGTATTCTTCCCGATATGTATCATCTTCGTTCCTGTGTCGGCTTGCTGATAGTTATTGGTAACAGCCACCGAATAAAACTCCCCGACCGAATGATCGCCCGCCAGCACACAACTAGGATATTTCCAAGTAATGGCCGACCCCGTCTCCACCTGCGTCCAAGAGAGCTTAGAGTGATCGCCTTTGCACATGCCTCGCTTCGTCACGAAATTATAGATACCGCCTTTCCCGTCCTTATCGCCCGGATACCAATTCTGCACGGTCGAATATTTCACTTCGGCACGATCATGCACTACAATTTCCACGATAGCTGCGTGCAATTGATTCTCATCACGCATAGGAGCCGTACAACCTTCGAGATAGCTCACATAGCTGTCGTCATCGGCAACAATCAATGTTCGTTCGAACTGTCCCGTATTAGCGGCGTTGATACGGAAATAGGTAGATAATTCCATAGGACACCGGACTCCTTTGGGGATATAAACGAACGAGCCGTCACTGAATACGGCCGAGTTAAGCGCTGCAAAAAAATTGTCCCGATACGAAACAACCGAGCCTAAATAACGTTTCACCAAATCGGGATAATCTTTCACCGCCTCGCTGAACGAGCAGAAAATGACACCCAATTCGGCCAGTTTTTCCCGAAAAGTCGTCCGTACCGACACACTATCCATCACCGCATCGACCGCTATACCCGACAGTTTCATCTGTTCTTCGAGCGAAATTCCCAGCTTGTCGAATGTCTTGCGTAGCTCAGGATCCACTTCATCGAGGCTTTTCGGAGCCTCTTTGGTCTTGGGAGCGGCATAATAACTGATAGCCTGATAGTCTATATCGGGAATATTCAAATGAGCCCAATGCGGCATTTCGAGCGTCTTCCAGTAAGCGTATGCTTTCAGACGGAATTCAAGTAACCATTCCGGCTCCTTTTTCTTCTCCGAAATATGGCGGATAATATCCTCGTTCAATCCGGTAGGAATAATATCTGTCTCTATATCGGTTACAAATCCGTATTTATAATCGTTAGTAGTAACGTCGTTTAATATTTCATTCGAATTATCCTGTTTCATTTTTAATCTGCTTTACAATTTTCACAACAGAGATACGGCTCGTTGCATATCGAATAAGGTATAAACAATCCCCTCGTCGGTTTGGTTTCCGAAACGAACTGCTCTTGTGCCCTCGAAAAGAGCAACGGAGCTACACGCAATGTATATCCATAGAACTGTGACGAAGCCGTCTCTTTTTCCGGAATCAGTTTACCCTTAGGATCGATAATATGGACGAGATTAAGCACTATACTCAATATGACCAAATATTTGACGGCGCCGAACAAAGCCCCGGCCAATCTATCGAGCCACCCCAATGCCACATGATGCGTAATGTGATGTATCAGCCTCATCAGTTGAACGCATATAATGTAAACGATAAGGAACAATAACGAATATGCGATAACCCGGCTTACACCCTCAGGCAAATCGAACATCTCCCTCAATAATGCAGAGAACGAACCTCCGAAAAACCGGGCGACGACCATACCTGCGATAAACCCGCCCAACGAACCTACCTGACGGATAACCCCTTTGATGAGTCCGTACAGAAAACCTATAACGGCGATCAATAGGATAGTAAAATCAACATAATTCATCTTTCACACTCCCGATTCTTAACCCTGCAAAATTACTTTTTTATTTTGAATACTCCGTATTTCCGTCTTATTATCCGTCAAAGGCGATAACAAAGGCTGCCCCGTACCTACGAGGCAGCCTCTCTATTCCCGAAAAACGTTTCTTTCTTAAAGCGTCTTTTTCACTTCTACCTCCTCATAAGCCTCTACGAGATCGCCTATCTTAACATCGTTGTAGTTCGTGATGTTCAATCCGCATTCAAATCCCGTAGTCACCTCTTTAACATCGTCTTTGAAGCGTTTCAGAGAGCCCAAATCTCCGCTATAAATCACGATACCGTCTCGTATCAAACGTATCTTGCTCGACCGTTTCAGCTTACCTTCTTTCACGATACAGCCGGCAACCGTACCGACTTTCGTGATATGATAAGTTTCCAAAACCTCGGCCGTACCCAATATCTCCTCTTTGATTTCGGGAGACAACATACCTTCCATAGCCGATTTAACCTCCTCGATAGCATCGTAGATGATCGAATAGAGACGTATATCGACTCCTTCTTTCTCGGCCAATCGGCGAGCAGCCACGGAGGGTCTCACTTGGAATCCGATGATAATAGCATTGGATGCGGCGGCCAACGTAATATCCGATTCAGATATTTGTCCTACGGCCTTATGCAATACATTGATTTGTATTTCGGGGGTGGATAGTTTGATAAGCGAATCGCTCAAAGCCTCCACCGATCCGTCCACATCGCCCTTCACAACCAAATTCAACTCTTGGAAATTGCCGACAGCTATACGACGGCCTATATCGTCGAGAGTCAATAACTTATGAGTACGCAAGCCCAATTCGCGTTGCAATTGTTCGCGTTTATTGGCAATCTCGCGTGCCTCTTGCTCCGTATCCATCACATGGAACACATCACCTGCCTGAGGAGCACCGTTCAAACCGAGAATCTGAACGGGAGCCGACGGACCGGCAACTTCGATACGGGCATTTCTTTCGTTGAACATAGCTTTTACCTTTCCGTGATTGGTTCCCGCCAACACGACATCGCCTTTATGCAAAGTCCCGTTTTGCACCAATACGGTAGCAACATATCCACGCCCTTTATCCAATGTGGACTCGATAATCGAACCGGTAGCCCTTCGGTTGGGATTCGCTTTTAAGTCAAGTAATTCGGCCTCCAACAAAACCTTTTCCATCAATTCATGTACTCCGGTTCCTTTTTTAGCCGAAATCTCCTGCGACTGATATTTACCGCCCCAATCTTCTACGAGGTAGTTCATATTAGCCAACTCCTCTTTAATCTTGTCAGGATTGGCATTAGGCTTATCGATCTTATTGATAGCGAACACAATGGGAACACCGGCTGCCGAAGCATGATTGATGGCCTCGACAGTTTGGGGCATTACATTGTCGTCGGCAGCGACGATAATAATGGCGATATCGGTCATCTGAGCTCCGCGGGCACGCATAGCCGTAAATGCCTCGTGACCCGGAGTATCGAGGAAAGTGATACGACGTCCATCTTCCAATTTCACATTATATGCACCGATATGCTGAGTGATACCTCCGGCTTCCCCGGCAATCACATTCGAATTGCGAATATAGTCGAGCAATGAAGTTTTACCATGATCCACGTGTCCCATCACGGTCACGACAGGAGGACGAGATGTCAAATCTTCTTCCCTGTCCTCTTCTTCATGAATCGCCTCGACCACCTCAGCACTTACATATTCGGTCTTAAAACCGAATTCTTCCGCAACGATATTGATCGTCTCGGCATCGAGACGCTGATTGATCGACACCATCATACCGATACTCATACAGGTAGCGATAACCTCGTTCACCTGAACATTCATCATCGAAGCCAAATCGTTTGCCGTAACAAACTCCGTCAGCTTCAACACTTTACTTTCAGCTTCCTCCATTTCGGCGAGCTCACGTTCGCGATTCGAGAAAGCCTCGCGTTTTTCCTTACGCCATTTAGCCGATTTCTTCTGTCCTTTTGTATTATTGGTGAGGCGAGCCAATGTCTCTTTTATCTGCTTTTGTACATCTTCCTCGCTCACCTCGGCCTTTATAGGACGTTGTTTTTGTTTATTCGGTCTATTTCCTCCGTTATTTTTGCCATTTCCTCCACGGGAGGGTTGTCCACCCATCGATGAAATGCTTTTCGATATATCTACCTTTTCTTTACTGATTCGTTGACGCTTCCTACGTTCACCACCTTGCTGATTAGCATCGTCACCACCGGCAGCCTTGTGTGATTCTTGTCTCTGTTTCTCTTTACTCTCCCGCTCTTTACGTTTTTCCTCTTTCGTCTTTTTCTTCGGACGAGTCTGTTGATTCAACGCATCGAGATCTATTTTACCGACGACATTGATATTCGAGGTAAACGCCGGACGATTAATGGTAAACACCTCGTCTTCATGGGATTCCTCGACTTCCTTTTCTTCTTTAACCTCTTGCTCGACAGTCTCCTCTTTTACTTTCGGTTCAACTATTTGAGGTTCTGGGTTCGATTGAGAGACAACCTCTTGTTTAGGTTCGGCGACCGGCTTGTTCTCTTCTTCGGCAGGCTTCACTTCTTCACGGGCCGACACCGCCGGCTCTGGTTTTTCTTCTTTCGTTTTCACTTCGGCCTTGTTCTCCTCCGATTTAACAGTCTCTTTTTTCTCTACCGGATTTTCCTTTTTATGTTCGGACGACTTCGGACGATTCAAAGCGTCGAGATCTATTTGACCGACCACTTTCGGGCGTTGTGTCTCGGGAATAATTGTTTTCAGCTCCTTCGGTTCTTCCTTTATAGCCGATGAAGAATTCCCCTCCTCCGATTCGGTCGCCGATGTAGCCTTGCTCTTTTCCTTATGACGTTCAAGGCTAATGCTCTCCGATTCGAGTTTCAAATTTTTGTCCTTACTGAACTCCTTGACAAGCAGTGCATACTGTTCGTCGGTTATCTTGGTGTTAGGGTTAGCTTCAACCGTAAAACCTTTCTTTTGAAGAAATTCGACTGCCGTCTGAATTCCTACATTCAAGTCTCTTGCTACTTTATTTAACCTTATCGACATACTCAGTTTTAGTTTATAAATAATGGAAGAATTAAAGATGCCTCCGACAAAGGCACAAAGACCGCATTGTATCGGTCCCGAAAACGGATTACTCTTCAAACTCCGCTTTCAAAATAGCGAGAACTTCGTCCACGGTGTTCTCTTCGAGGTCGGCTTTCTCGATCAATGTTTCACGAGGTAACGCAAGCACACTCTTCGCAGTAGCGCATCCGATACCTTTCAAGGCCTCAATCACCCAGTCGTCGATTTCGTCGCTGAATTCGTCGAGGTAAATATCCTCCTCTTCTTCCTCGTCTATATCTCTGTAAACATCGATATTGTAACCCGTAAGCATGCAAGCCAACTTAATATTCAAGCCGCCTTTACCGATAGCCAACGAGACCTCTTCGGGTTTAAGAAATACTTCTGCTTTCTTCTCCTCTTCATTCAACCGGATCGAAGAAATCTTAGCCGGACTCAAAGCGCGTTGTATAAACAGAGATGGATTGGCCGTGTAATTAATGACGTCGATATTTTCATTGCGCAATTCCCGGACAATACCATGTATACGCGAACCTTTCACACCCACGCAAGCTCCTACCGGATCGATACGATCGTCATACGATTCAACGGCAATTTTAGCACGCTCTCCCGGAATACGGGCAATCGCCCTTATCAAAATCAAACCATCGTGAATTTCGGGCACTTCGAGCTCGAAAAGACGGCGAAGAAATTCATTGGACGTGCGGGATACCAAAATTTTAGGATTATTGTTCTTGTTATCGACTTCCAACACGACAGCCCGTACGGTCTCACCTTTCCGGTAAAAATCCGAAGGTATCTGTTCGGCTTTCGGCAGCAACAACTCATTACCGTCGTCATCGATCAACAACATCTCCTTTTTCCAAATCTGGTAAACTTCGGCACTTACCAACTCGCCTATTTTATCTTTATATCTATTGTAAATGGCATCTTTTTGCAAATCGAGAATCTTCGAAGCCAGCGTTTGGCGCAAGTTCAAGATAGCTCGACGACCGAATTTCTCGAAATGCACCTCGTCGGTCATCTCCTCGCCGACCTCGAAATCGGGGTCGGTTTTCCGAGCCTCCGACAAAGAAACCTGCAAATTACTGTCGGTCACCGCTCCGTCTTCCACAATCTCACGGTTACGCCATATTTCGAAATCCCCCTTCGTCGGATTCACGATTATATCGAAGTTTTCATCGGTCCCGAACATCTTTGCCAATACGTTGCGGAAAGATTCTTCCAGCACACTAATCATCGTAGTTATTTCGATGTTCTTCAACTCTTTGAACTCTGCAAAGGTATCGACCATGCTAACGGGTTCCTCTTTTTTTGCCATATTATTTAAATCTGATTAGATATTTTGTATATTTTACTTCATCATATCCAAAAGCGAGGTCTTCCTCGACCTCCACTTTTCGTTTACTGGTTTCGCTCTTTACTTTCTTGGTTATCGTCACGACAAATTTCTCCGAATCGGCACTTTTCAATATCCCCGAAAGTTTCATGCCGTTTTTGGTCAACAATTCCACTTCCTTGCCTATATTTTTCTTGTACTGCCCGAGGACTTTGAACGGAGAGGTAATCCCTGCCGACCCAACCTCCAATTCATAATCTTCGACATCTCGGTCGAGCTTCGATTCCAAAAAACGATGTAACGCCACGCAGCGATCTATATCCACACCCTCTTCGTTATCTATTTCCACGACAATCACATTATCGGGTTTTACTTGTACATCGACTACGAAACAGTCGCTTCCGGTCAACCCTTCTTCAACAAATGCCTCTATTTCTTTTTTATCTATCATAACGACTCTATGCAAAGAAAAAAAACGAGGGGACATCATTGCCCCCTCTTCCATTCCAACCGCCACAAAGATAGCACAATATTATATAATACGCAACTCCACAGATTCCCTACGAACCAAAATAGGATAATTCGCACCTAAAATTTAAATATTTTTCAACAAATATATTCTTATTTAATATAATAAAAATGCGAAAGAACGCAATTGTTTCCGCAACAAAAGTTCTCTGCCCCCACAATAACGATTACACAAAGCATGAAATAATGGACTGTGATCCATATATTTTAGATGAGCGAGCTCATGGCAAATAACATAATCGATCAACTCTTCGGGTAGGTACATCAAATAAAACGACAACTGTATCTCTCCCCGACGGGTACAATGCCCCAACTTTCGCCGCCCGCGACCTATCGTTACCGAAACCACTGGCAACCCCAATCTCGACGAGATTTGATTCAGCCTCCGAGGTAAAACCTCTTGCGCTCTTCTGTAAACGAAACGACCCACTCCCCGCGACAACGTTTTCCGTACATTCGTCTCATTCAAATCGATTCCCGGAGGACAAAACACCTGTAAACAATCACCCTCATACCGAAATAAAAACTTATTCGACACACCCGGCAATAAACATATATCTCCTCCATAGCAAGGAATACTATCGCCCGTAGACAAAACTCGATTTTTCCGTATCGTCACGCTTCGAGACACCAACGCCCTCAGTTTTTCACGGTTATCGTCCACCGCCGATTTCACCCGGTTTACAGCATATCCTTCCGGGCAAGTAATCTGCAAACCATTATCCTTTACTCTAAATATCAAACGGCACGCCCGACTATCCGAACGAATATAAATCTCCCCGAATTCCTCGTCTCGATAAACAAACATCTACTTTCTCCTTTTCCATTTGCGAAGATAATGGAATTGGAGCACTTGAACAAAATCGGACAAAAATGGTTCGATCGATAATTAGTCGGGATATCGGCTTAAAAAAAATCGGAGGCGATTCTCCTTTAACTTCTCTCTTGTATTCACAGACAGATATGAAAAAGAATATTTGAAGCAGCATTATAAGTCCTCTTCCCTTCTGCGTCCCGCAGCCTTACGAGGTGTTTTGCAACGACAAAAATCGAAGCAGGGAAGAAAGCGAAATTCATACCAATCTCTCCCACTGTGTTACGCAGAGATATAGCGGGAGTGCTCGAAAAGCGGAAGAGCTAAATCAAGAAAAACACAAAAAGGTGTTAACGACAGAATACTATTAACCTCCTGCCCTGCGCACGCATATGCGACACCGGGGAGAAGTGTAAAATCTATCCTTATACCAAAAAAGAGAATATTCCTTTAACCACCCCACCTATACCCTGTGGCATTGCAAAGCACTCACCCCTCCACTGTGTTTTGCAACGCAAAATATAGGGGAGGTAGCACGAAGTGACGGAGGAGTTAAATAAATATCCACAACAGAGGAAACACATCAAGGTATCGACACTCTCCCTCTGCTCATCACAGATGAGATAGGGGGAGTGCCCGCAGGGCGAGGGGGTTAAACTCTCAAAAACATAATTTATTATCTTCTCAATCCTTCTCCGAAGAGCCTAAAATATAGCTACCGTCAAGCAATTCATCGCTAAAATTCATGTCTATCCCCGAATTCTCCATTGAATCCAAAAACGCTCTCCCCCACGAAAAGAATTGTCGGTAAAATCTATTTACCACCGGTTCCCCAAAAATAGTTTCGCTCCACAACAAAACCGAAATAACACCCCATTAGTTAAAAAATCATATTTATTTAGTACTATGCGATACAAACTACCAAATCATACCTATATTTGTGTTGTAAAAGGTACTAAACATGAATACAGACAACGTTAAATCTCAGATGAGAAAAGGGATACTGGAATATTGTACCCTGTTGATCCTTCAAAAAAGAAGAGCCTATGTTTCTGATATTATCCAATCGCTCAAAGAGGCGAAACTCATTGTAGTGGAGGGAACGCTATACCCACTTCTTTCCCGCCTTAAAAACTCCGGATTACTTACTTACGTTTGGGAAGAATCCACGCAAGGCCCCCCGAGGAAGTATTATGAACTTACTCCCGAAGGAACTGTTTTTCTAAACGAACTCGACAGCGCTTGGAAAGAATTGAATCAAGTCATCGACCACATCAAAGAACAATAAACTAAATACACTTTTATATGAAAAAGACCGTAACCGTCAATCTCGACAAAACGATTTTCAATATCGACGACGATGCCTATACCGTCCTCGAATCTTATTTAGAAGCACTACACGACCATTTCAAAAAAGAAGAAGGCGGGCAAGAAATCATGAACGACATCGAAAGCCGCATTTCCGAACTTTTCAAGGAAAGGTTAGGGTTCGGCATGCAAGTAATCACCCTACAAGAGGTCAACGAAGTCATCGCCATAATGGGCCAACCGGACGAAATAGAAAACCCACTCGATTCGGGGACGGCTCCCGACAATAATGCGGAAGGCGATAACTCCGGGCAAACAACCGATACTTCGAACAACGAATCTCACAAATCGACCAAACGGCTGTACCGCGACCCCGACAATCGCATATTAGGAGGTGTAGCATCCGGTATGGGCTACTATTTCGGTATAGACACGGTAGCCATTCGCGTCATCATGGTATTGCTGTTACCCTTATGGGCTTCATCGGTATGGATATATCTGTTGCTTTGGATATGTATTCCCGAAGCCCGCACGACCTCTCAAAAACTCGAAATGCGAGGTGAAACACCCACTGTCGACAATATCAAAAGAGCCGTAGAAGAAGAAAAAGAAAATGTCTCCCGAAACGGAGGTGTCGCCAATTCGATTTGGCGAAGCATGGGGAGTATATTCCGTGGATTTTTCAAATTCATATTTATTTGTATCGGCGGGCTTATCGCCATATCCATTATCGGAGCCTTAGTTACCTGCATCATCAGTATTCTAGGTTTCTTTTTCTTAGGAACAGCAACCATAACGACCCCTTTCTTCTCGATTTTTCCCGGAGGGATGCACGTTCTTAACGGACATTGGGAACTGGTTGTATTCACACTCTCGCTATTTTTTACTTTCGGTATCCCTCTGTATGCCATACTTCGAGCCGTATTAGGATCTATATTCCACTGGAAAGCCCAATCGTCGGCACTCAACATTTTCCTACTGGTTCTTTGGATACTTTCTCTGGTCGGGCTATTCGTCTCCACCTTCATTTACATTCCCGAATATCCATTATTAAACCTATAAAGCTCCATAATTAGAAAGAGAACGCCACAAAACTGCCGGGAAACCCCAGTTTGTGGCGTTCTTGCTTTATAGAAAAATCGGGTCACTCCCGTTTATCGACCCCCCACATCAATTTCGCGCGAAGCGTTGCCGAAAAACTATGCCCCAATCGTTTCACTACTTTTATGGAAAACGGAGCCTTTCGCAACACAACTTGCGAATCTGTATCCAACATAACCGAACGACCGTCGAGACTCAACAAATAACTATGGTTGCGGCTATCCACACGCAACGTAATATTCATATCGTCATTCACGACCAACGGTCGAACCGTCAAACTGTGCGGCGCCACAGGCGAAATAACCCAATTGGCAGCCCGAGGCATAATAATAGGGCCTCCTACACTCATCGAATAAGCGGTCGAGCCGGTAGGTGTCGCCACGATTAAACCATCGGCCTGATAGGTATTCAAATAACTATCTCCCACAGTCGTATGAATGGAAATCATCGATGAAGTATCCTGCTTCAAGACAGCGACCTCATTAAGAGCATAAGGCCAAAAATTCTCCGACAAACCGTTAAACTCGACTTGAAGCAACGATCGCTCCTCTATTTTATACTTTCCCTCTAAAATTTCGTTCAATACCGGTTCTACTTCTTCGGCAGGGACATCGGCTAAAAAGCCCAGACGACCGATATTCACACCCAAAACAGGAATACCCCTGTCGCCTATTTTTTCGGCAGCCCGCAGAAAAGTACCGTCCCCGCCGATACTCAATGCCATATCGGCAGTATAATCGCCTCGACAATCGATCTCCCCGATTCTATGACAAACATCGGGAAATTCTTTCGATAAAAAATCATAAAAATCCCCGTGCGCTACAAGCTCCGCCTCGGTACGGGACAATGTCTGCAACACATGCCGAATCTGTTCCGATCGAGATGGTTGATAAGTATGCCCGAATAATAAGATCCTCATATATTTCTACTTCACATTTCAAGATAATACATCAATTCTTTTATCCTTTGTTCTATCCGCTCGTCCATGACTCCATGCAACTGGTAACAACTCACTACCCGATAATCGAACCGCTCCAACGAACGAAGCACAGGGGTGGCATCTTCCCTGTCTATTCGCAAACAAGCCTTCCATATACCTGTTTTCTCATCGGGACGAATCATCAAATTCATCACTCGACAATCGTTATCCTCCACCAATCGAGTCAACTCGGTAGCCGAATAATCTTCTCGCGGAATCTCCAATTCAATAATCGCTCCCGAAGAAGAGGTTTGGCACAAATGAGCGACCGCAACCAAAGCCGAATGAATGGATATCGCGCCCACATAATGGCGATCGGTCGTTACCACCGGAAGTATATCGTCGGAGTATTGAGCAAGTTGATTGACGACATCGAACAAATGGCTCTCTTCCCGAACAGACGGAGTACGCCAGTTTTCGCGCCCGATCTTTCCGGCTACATCGTCCCGAAGCAGCTCTTTCTCATGAACGACTCCGACATACGAGCCCTCGTCCACAATCGGCAAGCTCGACAATCCAGACATCTGCATCGTCGCCAACCCTTGTTTGACCGACATTCCCGGGGTTAAAAGAGGTATTTCGGGCAATATCATATCTTTTGCTTTCATTTTTTGCTCATATTTCTGTAATTCGTATTATTTTTGCGGTAAAGATTATACAAAAATAATGAAAGGTGTGTGCAGGATAAAACAAATCCGTTTGCTTTTTACGCCGGACTGCACCTTCTTTTCGCATTTTATGCAAATATAGTGAAAGGTGAGTGCAGAGACAAGAGGGAATTATATTTCCGATTTGACTATGCCGAACCGAATCCTATATTCGTGTTTACAAATATAGTGAAAGGTGAGTGCAAAGGCAAACGGAAATCATATTTCCGACTTGGCTTTGCCGAAACGAGTCCTACACTATACAAATATAGGTATTTTTTCGGTGGACAAACCCGTCGGATTGTTTGAGTTAAAATTATTACCGACAATACCGAAGGTTTCAACACCAAAGCGAGATAAGGTTAATAAAGAGAAATGACAAAATTAAGTGTAAATGTCAACAAAATAGCCACCTTGCGAAACGCAAGAGGCGGTAATATTCCAAACGTGTTAAAAGTCACTTTGGACTGTGAATCATTCGGAGCAGAAGGTATCACGGTTCACCCCCGTCCCGACGAACGCCACATACGTTATGCCGATGTGTATGAATTGAGACCTGCTGTAAGCACCGAATTCAACATCGAAGGTTATCCCTCCGAAAAATTTCTCGACATGGTTCTCAAAGTGAAACCCACGCAAGTGACGCTCGTTCCCGATGCACACGATGTCATTACATCGAATGCAGGTTGGGACACCAAAAACAACTTCGATTTTCTTTCCAAAGTGGTCGACCTTTGTAAATCAGCGAATATACGAACCTCCATTTTCGTAGAACCGGATTTAGAGATAGTCGAATACGCCGCAAAAACCGGAGCCGACCGTATCGAATTATATACCGAGCCCTATGCCGTTCGCTATCCACAAGATAAAGAAGATGCGATAAAACCATTCGTCGAAGCAGCCGAGCATGCACGCGGCTTAGGATTGGGCGTAAACGCCGGGCACGATTTAAGCCTTGAAAACCTCCGGTTCCTGCATGAAAGAATCCCTTTCCTAAGCGAAGTATCCATCGGGCATTGCCTCATCTGCGATGCTCTGTATTTAGGTCTGCGGGAAACCATCAAACAATATAAAGAATGCCTGAAATAATCCATTAAACCGAACGCCATGAATTTATTGACATTGCTTTTGCAGACTACCGACACGCTTGTGACTCCCCCTGTTCTGACACCTACGGTCGAAACCGCAGGTGATTTGAATCTTTGGGAACTCGCCTGCAAGGGAGGAATCATCATGATTCCCCTTTTATTGCTCTCCTTGTTATCCATCTACATTTTCTTCGAAAGGCTGCAAGTCATCAGACGAGCCGCACGCGAAGACAATACGTTTATGGAACGGATTAAAGACTATATCCACGAAAGCGATATAGATAGCGCATTGAAACTCTGCAAAAAAACCAATACGCCCTATTCCCGACTTATCGCCAAAGGTATCTCTCGCTTGGGTCGTCCCATGAACGATGTTTTAGTAGCCATCGAAAACGTGGGAAACATCGAGATCGCCAAACTCGAAAAAGGATTTCCGTGGTTAGCGACAACTGCCGCGGGAGCACCCATGTTGGGATTCCTCGGGACCGTCACTGGTATGGTGAGGGCTTTCTACAACATGGCATCGGCCGGAAACAATGCCGATATCTCCACGCTGTCGGGAGGTATCTATGAAGCACTGGTAACGACCGTAGCCGGTCTCATCGTCGGAATTATCGCACTCTTTGCCTACAACTATCTCGTATCACGTGTAGACGGGGTGATGAATCAGTTGGAAGCGAAGACTATGGAATTTATGGATTTGCTCAACGAGCCGGCAGAATAATTCGGACATCATGGCACTCAAACGAAGACATAAAATAGACGCGACGTTTAGTATGGCATCGATGACCGATGTCATATTCCTGTTGCTCATATTCTTCATGATCACCTCTACGATCGTCTTTCCCAACTCCATAAAGGTAAACCTTCCGCAAAGCAATCAGCAAGCAGCAGCCAAACCGCTCACACGGGTAACGATCGATGAAAACTTGAACTATTACATCGCTTTCGGAAACGAAGCGGCACAACCTGTCACATACGACCAACTGGTACAGAAATTGGCAGAAACCCCGCAACACGATACCGAGCGATTCGTCGCTCTTTATGCCGACGAAACAGTCCCCTATCGCGAAATCGTCAAAATACTCAATATAGCCAACGACAACCGATTGAAAATGGTACTGGCCGCCAAGCCCGTACACAACCCATAACCCTTTTCCGTTTTTCCGTGGAACAACAGAAAAAAGATAAAATACTGGCACTTGTCACGACAATCGTCTTGCACATAGTCGTCCTGTTTGTCCTGTGGCTCACTTTCTTAGGAAAGGAACCCGTCGGCACAGGTAGCGGCGTATTGGTACAAGTAGGTTTTGTAGACGAATCGGCAGGTATGTTCGAATCGAATGCCGATCGTCCCGAACAAACCGAGACGGAACGTCCCCGTGAAAACGAAGATGAGCTACTGACTCAAACCGACGAGGAAAGCATACACATCGAAAAGAAAGAAGAGAAAAAAGATAAAACCATACAAGAGAATAAAAAAGACGAGCGCATAGCCAATCAAGTCAAAAATGCTTTCGGGAAAGGAGTTTCCAATGACGGCAGCAGAGGCGATAGCGACGAAGGAAGCAGCACGCAGGGCAATCCGTTCGGTAACTCTTCGACCGGCGAAATAACCGGTGTGGGAGGATATGGAGGATACAATCTCGGCGGACGCGGACTCGTAGGTTCATTACCATATCCCGAATACGACAACAGTAACGATGCCGGTATCATCGCCATATCCATAACCGTGGATCCGCAAGGAAAAGTCATCAGTGCTATCGCTACGGTTAACGGCAGCAAAGGCACGGCATTCTCCAACCCGAAGTTACGGGCATCCGCCGAAGCCGCCGCCCGCAAATCGCGATTCGAGCGCAGCACGGGTTCCTCCAATCAAACAGGAGTTATCATCTATATTTTCAAACAAAATTAAGCACTTCTTTACTACGGATTTATAGTCGAAAGGAGAAACCTCTCGACTCCTTTCCTCTTGTCCCTCGCACCTTCGGCTTGTCCCGTAGCATTACGAGACAGCCACTCACTCCTCCCCTGCCGTGTCCCGTAGCCTTACGGGGTGTTTTGCATCGCAAAATATAGGGGAGGTGTCCGAAGGACAGAAGGGTTAAATAAATATCCACAACAGAAGAAATGTATCAAGGTATCAACACTCTCCCTCTGCTCATCGTAGATGAGATAGGGGGAGTGCCCGCAGGACGAGGGGGTTAAACTCTCAAAAACATAATTTATTATCTTCTCAATCCTTCTCCGAAGAGCCTGAAATGTAGCTATCGTCAAGCAATTCATCGCTAAAATTCATGTCTACCCCACAGTTTTCCTACTAAACTAAAAGAACAGTGCAATAAACGTAGAAATAGCGAGAGAATAATTTACGCCGTCTAATACCCCAACGCTATATTATCGATCCAAAAAGTATTGCCCAATCCTCCTATATAGGCAGTTCCACAAGTAGCCGAAGCCATTACCAACATGTGCGTTACCGGTTCGTCGGCTTCTCCCCAACCCACTTCGACCACCGGAACCATATCGCCTTTGCTGTTTCGGCAATAATACGATTTATCTTCGGGAATAAGCCCCATATAAGATTTGTAAAAAGGCTTATCGGTAATATCCCCGTAGTGAATAGGCACACTATGACCGTTAACCCAATCGGGTGTACTCTTTATATATCGTTCTCTCCCAGTGCCCACACGACGAGCATACACATTTCCGTCCTCATCTTCCCACCGGTGCTGCAACAAAATATATACTTCCGCGCTATCTCTTCCGGCCAACTGTTTCCGAGAACTGAATCCGGTCGATTCCGTACGGAAATCATCGGGCGAAGCCTTATATTTATAATCGAAAATCAATCGCACGGGGCGTTTGGTGAACGGTATACCCATTTCCATTTTGCCATAGGGATTACTCGTCGAACGAATCGGCTCGTTCACCTCTCCTAAAAAAATACTTCCGCTCACCAACACGTGAAGATTCATCATACCCAACACACGACAATCCTCTATGACGGTTTCCATACAAGCACATGTCCCGCCATCTTGACGTTTCTCCGGTCGTACGGTATTACTGGTTTTCACTATCCCCATTACATTCGCCATCACATTCGACGACGCCCAGGGAGAACCGCCCATGTTCCGATACGCTTTATTCCCTTTGATGTACTGTGTCGGAGCGATGGCGTATACTGTCTTCGTTTTTCCTCCCAACAAAGCAGATTCTTTGATTTCACGAGTTACCCAATGTTCAAAATCGCCGAAAGCTATCGGTTCCACATGTTGAGCCCTCAGACTCACCGGCTCCAAAAGACCGAGCAAAATAATAAACAAACTTAGTTTTCGCATCTTTTTCATCTTAATTTTCACAAAGTCAGACGTTACAAAATTAAATCCTCCTTCGATTTATTGTGGACAATTATCTATTTTTAAATATTCACAGGTCCTCATTTTGTATAAAACCTTTCTATTCCGCTTTTTGTTCGAAACAAAAAATGTTTCTTTATGTAAAAATACAGAGGGTTTCAGAAAAGTATTTAAATCGGAAACGATCTCTTTAATTTTCATTATTTTTGCAATATGTATGAAAATAGAAGCGGTTTAACACGAGAAAAAACATATTCGTCTTACTCGGCCCCTATCCCATCATGCGTTATTTTTGTAAAAACATTACTATTCATTTATCTTATATCGAAAAAACACAATGGACACGGCTACATTCAATACATTCCTCGTCGTCATGGCCGTTACGGCACTTATCGTTTTCATCGCGCTACATTTTATCAATGCGGGCTACGGTATGCTTTTCGATAAAAAATGGGGAGCATCACTTTCCAATCGCATAGGCTGGATCGTCATGGAAGCTCCGGTATTTATCGCCATGATTTTCTTATGGATTTTCGCCACCGACGAATACCGGTTCGACCCGATTCGAATCACATTCCTCGTCTTGTTTCAAATTCATTATTTCCAACGCTCTTTCATATTCCCCTTTCTCATTAAAGGGAATAGCCGCATGCCACTCAGTATCGTGAGTATGGGTATCATCTTCAACCTGCTCAACGCACTCATGCAAGGAGGTTGGATCTTTTATATCTCACCCCTAGACTACTACACTGCCGAATGGTTCTATTCTCCGCAATTCATCATCGGAGTTATTATCTTCTTTGCGGGAATGTTTATCAACATTCAATCCGACTCCATTATACGCCACCTGCGCAAGCCCGGTGACCGACGGCATTACATACCGCAGGGAGGAATGTTCCGATGGGTATCGTCGGCAAACTATTTTGGAGAATGGCTCGAATGGGTAGGATTCGCTATCCTCACTTGGTCATGGGCCGGAGTCGTATTCGCTTGGTGGACATTCGCCAACCTCGCCCCACGGTCGGCGGCTCTTTACAAGCGATACAGCGAAGAGTTCGGAGAAGAATTTACAAAAGAAAAACGAAAAAAAATAATACCCTTCATCTATTGACAACATGGATAACGAATATTCCCAAAAACAGTCCATACTGTTCACTCCGGCTTCGATAGGCCCGATAACCCTGAGAAACCGCACAATCCGCTCAGCGGCGTTCGAAGGCATGTGCGACCATAACGCACCCACCGAAATGCTCTATGACTACCATCGCAGCGTAGCGGCAGGGGGTATCGGTATGACCACATTGGCCTATGCTTCGGTAACCCGAAACGGGCTCTCGTTCAAACATCAATTATGGATGCGACCCGAAATCGTCGAACCGCTGCGACGCATTACAGATGCCATTCACGACGAGGGAGCCAAAGCCTCCATTCAACTGGGACATTGCGGCAATATGTCGCACCGCAGCACAGCCGGCCAGATTCCCATATCGGCATCGACCGGATTCAACCTCTATTCCCCCACATTTGTGAGAGGAATGCGTAAAGACGAAATCGAGGAAGTCGCAAAAGCCTTTGGCACTGCCGTCAATACAGCACGTGATGCCGGATTCGACGCAGTAGAAATCCATGCCGGACACGGTTATCTCATCAGCCAATTCTTGTCCCCGTACACCAACCGGCGGCGTGACGAATACGGAGGCTCGCTCGACAACCGCATGCGATTTATGCGCATGTGCATGGAAAGTGTGATGAAAGCGGCCGGCAGCGATATGGCGGTAATCGTAAAAACCAACATGAGAGACGGGTTTAAGGGAGGAATCGAAATCGACGAAGGCATACTCATCGCACAAGAACTCGAACGCTTGGGAGCCCATGCCTTAGTATTGAGCGGAGGGTTCGTCAGCAAAGCCCCCATGTATGTCATGCGAGGCGAAATGCCCATTACCTCCATGACTTATTACATGAAAACATGGTGGCTAAAATACGGTGTCAAACTGGCCGGACGATTCATGATACCCAAATCCCCGTTCCGAGAGGCCTATTTTCTGGACGATGCGCTCGAATTTAGAAAAGCATTGAAACTTCCCCTCATTTATGTGGGTGGTTTGGTAGCTCGTCCGACAATCGAAAAGGTGCTCGACCACGGATTCGAATTCGTACAAATGGGACGTGCGCTCATCAACGAACCCGATTTTGTCAACCGCATGAAAAACGAAGGCGAAGAACGTTGCGGGTGCGATCATACGAACTATTGTATCGCCCGCATGTATTCCATCGAAATGGCCTGCCACAAACATTTGGAAGGACAGCTTCCCCCTTGTATCGCACGGGAAATAGAGAAAATGCACCATGCCACGAAATAAAGATCTTTCGGCATACACGGCTCTCGTCACCGGAGCGAGTTCGGGAATCGGGCTCGAATATACTCGACAGCTGGCTGCGCGGGGAGCTAATTTGGTGATGGTGAGTATCGACCGGGAAGACCTCGATCGGGAAGCAAAAAAGATTGTCGACACCAGTGGCGTATCGGTCGAAACCATTTGCATGGATTTGGCCCAACCCGAGGCGGCAAACAAACTTTACGACCACTGCCGACAAAAAGGAATACAAATAGAGATTCTCATCAACAATGCAGGCATATTCTCTTTTCAGGAAATAACACGCACCGATCCGAAGAAGATAGAAACGATGCTCCAACTGCACATCGGTACAGTCACCCGCCTGTCCCGCCTCTTCGCCGCAGACATGTGTAACAGGAAACACGGATACATACTCAACATGTCCTCCTTATCCTGTTGGACGCCCTATCCCGGCATAGCGCTCTACACAGCGACCAAAGCCTATATCAGAGTGTTCACCCGGGCTTTGGGCTACGAATTGCGCGACTACGGAGTCGTAGCCACAGTCGTTTGTCCCGGAGGCGTTGCCACCGGATTATACGGATTAAAACCCGGGCTACTGAAATTGGGTGTTCGGTTAGGAGTCCTTATGACAACCGAGCGCTTGGTTCGCAAAGCATTAAAAGCCCTGTTCCGAGGCAAAAAACAACTTATCCCCGGAGTATTCAACCGTCTGCTGATTCCTTTGGCATCTGTCATGCCCACTTCCATACGGCTATTTGTAAAACACCGTCTGCTCGATGAATAAAGATTATTACATAGTTACCGGAGCGAACGGTAGCATAGGACAAGCCATTACCGAAGCTCTCGCTGCCCAAAACCTCCCAGTCGTCATGGGCTGCCGGAACATAGCCAAATCACAACCCATCAGACAACGAATCATAGAGAAAACCGGTAATTCCGATATTCTCCTCTTGCCACTCGACCTTGCCTCATTCCAATCCATATCCCATTTTTGTAAACAACTGGCAGAAACGGGCATCTCCATAAAAGCACTCGTTAATAATGCAGGAGTCATGTGCAAGGACTTCGGTAAAACCGTCGACGGATTCGAAACCTCGATAGGCGTCAACTACATAGGAACCGTTTTTCTCACCGAGTCGCTAATACCGCTCATGCACCCGGGGAGCCGCATTGTCATGACCACTTCGTTAACCCGATATATCGGGAAAATAGATTCCTCTTTTTTCTCCGACTCACCCCGAACCTACAAACGATTCAAGGCATACGGAAAATCGAAACTCGCCCTTACCATGTACACGGCACATTTGTCCACGAAAATTCGAGATAAAGAAATATCGGTAAATGCGGCCGACCCCGGTATCGTCGATTCCGACATGATCACCATGCATTCTTGGGTCGATCCGTTAGCCAATCTTTTTTTTCGACCCTTTATCAGCTCACCCCGAAAAGGAGCGATCGGAGCGATCTATGCAGCGAGTGCGCCGGATACGGATAACATTACAGGCGAAATTTTCACAAAACACCGCCATACCCCTATCCCAGCTAAATGGAGAAAGTCTCGGCAAGCCCTATGGTTGCAAAACGAAACCGAAAAAATAATAGCCGGTATTAGGTCGTAAAACGCCCTTGCTTCCGACTGAAAATATAAAATTATACAAGACTTGTATTTTCTTATTAACTCGCCGCAACCGCCTATTAGACATAGTCACGAATGGTAACATAGGCATAATAATATGACAATTATCCAGATACGGAAAGTCCCATCTATCGACATACCTCTATTTAATCATATTTTTATAAACGAACCCCCTTTTTTCAGCACGCAGAATAAGAATTATAATTTTGTTTTTAATTCCGAAAACACTACCTTTGCCGAGTATTCAGATTTACATTTTCTCTTGTTTCAAGGGAAAAAGAAACAAGAGACATCTTTGATATTACGAACAAGTTCTGCCGGAAAAAACAACGATGTGAATCGTTATACTATCAGTCCCCTTTTTTTATGATATCGAGATTCCGGCAGAACTTTCCTTTTTTATATCCTTAGACAAAACAAATAAATATTGACCTCTTTGCACACGGTGCAAGAGAAGTCATCAACAAACACAATCTTGCCCTTATCGAGTTTTACCGGAAAGCAATAAAGCACAATAACAATTCAACCTTCTCCCCTGTGTTTCCGTAGGGAAATATAGGGGAGAGACCGAAGGAACGGTAGTTCCTGAGGAGAGGGGTTGAAAGATCGTTTATTTTGCTTATGCTGGTCTTCTTAACCCCTCTGTTTTCAACCCCCTCGCCTTGCAGGCACTCCCCCTATCTCATCTGCGATGAGCAGAGGGAGAGGATTGAAAGTATCATTTTGAACCGTTTTATCCCTTCGGAGCTTTATGGGGTATTCTCCTCCTCCCCTACCGTATCCCGTAACATTACGGGGTGTGGCAATAGGAGAGACACCGAAGAAACTGCCGTTCCTGAGGAGAGGGGTTGAATGATATAAAAACACTGCTCCCTCTGATTTCCTACCGAATCTATTTAAATTAATCTCATTTTTTATCTCCTAAAAACAAAAACCGCCGAGCTCGTTCAGAACTCGGCGGCATTATGTATGTAATCAAATCCTTCAATTACAATTTACCGGCACTGCCCAATACATTTTCAATTTTGTGCTTGTACAATTTTTCCATGTTGTCACGAGCCGGGCCCAAATATTTACGAGGATCGAATTCTGCGGGTTTCGTCGCAAACACCTCGCGGATAGCGGCTGTCATAGCCAAACGGCTGTCTGAGTCGATGTTGATTTTACAAACGGCCGATTTAGCTGCTTTACGCAATTCCTCTTCGGGAATACCGATAGCGGCATCCAATTTCCCTCCGTATTTGTTGATCGTATCAACCTCTTCTTGGGGTACAGAAGACGAACCGTGCAATACGATGGGGAAGCCCGGAAGTTTTTCCATAACGGCATCCAATACGTCGAATGCCAAAGGAGGAGGAACCAAACGACCCGTCTTAGGATCTACATGACATTGTTCGGGTTTGAATTTATAAGCTCCGTGAGAAGTACCGATAGAGATAGCCAAAGAATCGCAGCCTGTGCGAGTAGCGAAATCGATTACTTCTTCGGGGTCGGTATAAGTGTGATGTTCTGCACTTACCTCGTCTTCTACACCGGCAAGCACACCCAGCTCACCTTCTACCGTTACATCGAATTGGTGAGCATAGTCCACTACTTTCTTAGTCAGAGCCACATTCTCTTCGTAAGGCAAGTGAGAACCGTCGATCATTACCGAAGAGAATCCCATATCGATACAAGATTTGCACAATTCGAACGAATCGCCGTGATCGAGGTGCAGAACGATTTGAGGATGTTCGCAACCCAACTCTTTGGCATATTCCACTGCACCCTGTGCCATATAACGAAGCAATGTTTGGTTGGCATAGTTACGAGCGCCTTTCGAAACTTGGAGAATTACCGGCGATTTGGTTTCAACAGAAGCCTTGATAATAGCCTGTAACTGTTCCATATTGTTAAAGTTGAAAGCGGGAATTGCATAACCGCCTTTGATAGCCTTAGCAAACATCTCTTTGGTGTTTACCAATCCTAATTCTTTGTAGCTTACCATCTTATAATAAATTAATGTTAGTAATTCCTCATGTGAAAAGATTGCGAACAAAATCAATAGGACTTTTTCTTATCAGCTAGTCCGGCTTGTTTTCAGCAACCGTTGCAAAGATAAACATTTTTGCCGACTCCCTTTATTAACAAGTATAAAAAACATGCATACCGCATACTTTTTTACTAATTTTACATAACGGAAAATGTGGCATTCCACTCTCTTTATATCGATATAACCTGCAAAATGTTCAATAAATATACTCAGAAAAAGGTTAAATCTTTGTGCAATCGCACATTATTGCATTTTGAAACCGTTTCTGCTTTCTCTATTCAATTATTATCCGTACTTTTGCCCTCCGTATATTTTTTATAACCCCTTAAATTCAATTCGTTTATAAAAAATGAGAAAATGGCGTATTGAGGACTCCGCCGAACTATATAACATCAATGGGTGGGGCCTGAAATATTTTTCGATCAACGACAAAGGGCACGTCGCTGTAACGCCCCGGGAGGGAAGCGCATCGGTCGATTTGAAAGAATTAATGGACGAGTTACAAGTCCGCGACGTCACATCGCCCGTATTGTTGCGTTTTCCCGATATTCTCGATAATCGTATCGAGAAAATATCCAAATGTTTTCAACAAGCGGCCGACGAATATGGTTACACGGCCAAAAACTTCATCATCTACCCCATCAAAGTCAACCAAATGAGACAAGTGGTGGAAGAGATCGTCAGTCACGGTAAAAAATTCAACATCGGCTTGGAAGCGGGTTCCAAACCCGAATTGCATGCTGTATTGGCAATCAACACCGATGAAAACTCGCTCATCATCTGTAACGGATACAAAGATGAAAACTACGTCGAATTGGCACTTTTAGCTCAAAAGATGGGACGACGTATCTTCCTTGTCGTGGAAAAACTGAATGAATTACGTCTCATAGCCGACATTTCCAAACGCTTGAAAATACGTCCGAATATCGGGATTCGCATCAAACTGGCAAGTTCAGGCAGCGGTAAATGGGAAGAAAGCGGAGGTGACGGAAGCAAATTCGGGCTCAATTCCAGCGAATTGTTAGAAGCTCTCGATTTCTTGGAAAAAGCCAAGATGACCGATTGTCTCAAACTGATACACTTCCACATCGGCAGCCAAATCACAAAAATACGCCGCATCAAAAATGCACTCAAAGAAGCCTCGCAATTTTATGTCCAGCTCCAAAACATGGGATTCCACGTAGAGTTTGTCGATATCGGCGGAGGCTTGGGTGTCGATTACGACGGAACCCGTTCCTCATCGAGCGAGAGCAGTATGAACTATTCTATACAGGAGTATGTCAACGACTCCGTCTCGGCGTTGGTCGATGCTTGCGCTAAAAACAATTTGCCGCAACCGAACATCATCACCGAGTCGGGACGATCGCTTACTGCCCATCATTCCGTACTAGTATTCGAAGTACTGGAAACTACCTCGCTCCCGATATGGGACGAGAAAGAAGAACTCGGTGAAAATCCTCACGAACTGGTAGACGAGCTCTATAAAATATGGGACAACATGAATCAACCCCGGTTACTCGAATCGTGGCACGATGCCCTGCAAATCCGGGAAGAAGCGCTCGACCTGTTCGGGTTGGGGCTACTCGACTTACGTACCCGTGCCCAGATAGAGCAACTATTCTGGTCTGTGGCTCGCGAAGTGAACGAAATCGCCTCCGACATGAAGCATGCACCCGAAGAACTTCGGAAAATCTCCAAACTTCTGCCCGACAAGTATTTCTGCAACTTCTCTCTGTTCCAATCGTTACCAGATTCATGGTCGATCGACCAACTTTTCCCCATCATGCCCATCAGTCGGCTCGACGAGCGTCCCGACCGCACAGCGACCATACAAGACATTACTTGCGATTCCGACGGAAAAATCAATAATTTCATCTCGTCGCACGGAGCGAACTCGCACCTTGCCGTACATGCGCTCAACAACAAGGAGCCCTATTATATAGGCGTATTCCTCGTGGGAGCCTATCAAGAGATATTGGGAGATATGCACAACCTTTTCGGTGACACGAATGCCGTGCACGTCAGCGTGTACAAAGACCGCTACGAAATAGACCAAGTCATCGATGGCGAGACGGTGGCCGAAGTCCTCGACTACGTGCAGTTCTCACCCAAGAAACTGGTTCGTAGCGTGGAAACATGGGTAACTTCATCTATGAAAGCCGGCATTATCACACCCGAAGAAGGTAGAGAATTTCTCTCCAACTACCGATCGGGTTTGTACGGATATACCTATTTAGAAAACGACTAACTTTTCACATGGATTATCGGGACACGAGTTTCCCGGTAATCCATTCCTATTTAAAAATGCAACGCTATTTCATCTACCTTTCTTTCAACGGTGCGCAATATCATGGTTGGCAAATACAGCCCAATGGAATCACCGTGCAAGAAGTCCTCGAAAAAGCGTTAGCCACATTGCTCCGCCGTGAAACTCCGGTGACAGGAGCGGGACGAACCGACGCCGGCGTCAACGCCCGGCTCATGGTTGCCCACTTCGACGCTCCAATGCCCCTCGACAATCCGACCGAAACGGCCGACAAGCTCAATCGTATTCTGCCGCCCGACATAGCTGTCTACGAAATACGTCCCGTCATTGCCGAAGCACACAGTCGATTCGATGCTTTGAGTCGCACCTACAAATACTACATAATAGATCACAAATCACCATTTATCGAATCCTTCGCCTGCCGTTATCGGGGAAATCTCGACTTTGACAAAATGAATACGGCGGCCGAACAGCTCTACCGATATACCGATTTCACCAGTTTTAGCAAACTGCATACCGATGTTAAAACCAATAATTGCCGAGTGACATTCGCCCGCTGGGAACCCGAAGGCGAACGACAGGTATTTACCATCACTGCCGACCGCTTCCTCCGTAACATGGTGCGGGCCATCGTAGGAACGCTGCTCGATGTAGGACGGGGAAAACTTTCGGTGGAGGACTTCTGCCGTATCATCGAGCAAAAAAACCGTTGTGCCGCTGGAACTTCGGTCCCCGGCAAAGCGCTCTTTCTTCACGACATCGTTTACCCCGACCACATTTTCCTACCCCGTTAACCACCCTCTCACATCTTGTGGAAATCAAACACATCACACTAAACAAGGCCGACTTTCTTGACCTGCTTTTATTGGCCGACGAAAGCGAAACTATGATAACCCGCTATCTCGACCGCGGCGAAATGTTCGCCTTGTATGATGACGATTTGAAAAGTATCTGTGTTGTCACACAAGAAGGGAAAAATCTTTACGAGATTAAAAATCTGGCCACCTATCCGCCATTCCAACGACAAGGATATGCCCGTCGGCTAATCGAATACATAGAAAATCGCTACAACGCACCCGGCACGATACTGCAAGTCGGCACAAGCGACTCGCCTCTCACGATACCCTTTTACGAGCATTGTGGGTTCCGCTACTCCCATCGTATTCCTCGTTTCTTTACCGACAATTATCCGCACCCCATCTTCGAAGGAGGGAAACAGCTCGTCGATATGATCTATTTGAGAAAAGAACTTTGAGAAATTCTTTCGAAATTTCCCGGACAACGACTCTTGCGCGACCACCTATCGAACCGCTTTCTTCCGCTTCGTGATTACGAAATATAGCCCCAACAAGACAAACGGGATACTCAATATCTGCCCCATATCGATAGGCAATACATTCTCGAAATCCACCTGCCGCTCCTTCAAGAATTCGATAAAGAAGCGGAACAAAAATATCAAAGTAATACACAACCCGAAGTAAAAACCTCGCCCGTAATTATCCTTTTTATATCGAGCGACCCCGACCATAATCAAGAAAAACAGAAAATAAGCGATAGCCTCGTACAACTGAGCCGGGTGACGAGGGAGCATATCTACACGCTCGAATACAAAAGCCCACAGCATATTGGTAGGCAAACCTATAATTTCGGAATTCATCAAGTTGGCAAGCCGTATGAAACCCGCCGCCAATGGTGCGGCGATACCCATCATATCGAGAATATCGAGATAATGAATCTTGGTCTTGCGACAAAATATAGCAAGGGCTATAATCAACCCCAACGTTCCACCATGACTTGCCAATCCCGCATATCCCGTAAACTTCCAATCGCCATCGGGATAAAAGCGCACTGGCAAAACGATTTCCAACGGGTGACTCAGGTAATAGTCAGGCTCATAAAACAAACAATGTCCCAACCGTGCCCCGATAAAAATACCTAAGAAACTGTATAAAAACAAACTCTGAAACGTATCGACAGGTAAACCCTTCGATTGATACAATTTATAAACCACCTGACTGCCCGCCAAAATGGCGATAAACCAAAAAATACTGTACCAACGTATCGCAATGCCGGCAATCGAAAACAATATGGGATCGGGATTCCAATGGATATATAGCAACTCCATAATTTACAATGATATATATTAAAAGATAGTACAAGCCGAGAGTGGAAACAAATTCACTTGGTTACACCGGGGCACAGTCTATTTTCGTAAAATGCAAAGATAACGCAAGGCACGAAAAGGGCAAAACGGACTTGTCCATTTTTTATTTCGAATCACTACCTATCTGCAATAGACTTTTCAAAAAACAACACAAACAAAGTCCTAATCTACCATCTTCTCCCTCTTTCCCAATCTCATCGGAAATAAGCAGGAGAAGATGGGGCGAAGAGCCCCATTCAGTCAGACACCCGTTCCACTTACACCAAACATCTATTTGTAAAAATTAAAACAGTTTCTAACTTTGCAAGCGATTTACAGATATAACTAAAAGATACAAAAGATGTGGTTATCACTCGCTTTTCTCTCGGCTTTCCTATTAGGCTGTTACGAAATCTGTAAAAAGAAATCGCTCGACAACAACGCTGTCATTCCTGTACTCTTTCTCAATACCAGTTTTTGCAGTCTGTTGTTCCTCCCGTGTATTGTCCTTTCCTACGGGTTTCCCGAACTTATGCGAAATTCACTCTTCTATGTGCCCCCTTCCACCGGTCACGAGCATATTTATATCATAGGCAAAGCGGCGCTCGTCCTCACATCATGGACTTGCGCCTATTTCGCCACCAAACATTTGCCCATCACCATAGCCGGGCCAATCAAGGCTTCCCAACCCATTCTCACACTCATAGGAGCATTACTCATCTTCGGCGAGCAACTGAATCTCTATCAATGGATCGGAGTCATTCTGGCGATCGTCTCGTTCATTATGCTATCCTTCTCCGGGAAAAAAGAAGGCATCAATTTCAAACACAATATCTGGATTCTCTTTATAGTCCTCGCCACAATCACCGGTGCGGCCAGCGGGTTGTACGACAAATATCTCATGTCGCACGGCTTCGACCGAATGACCGTACAAGTATGGTACTCCTACTATCAAATGGCGATGATGACCGTTATTCTCTTTGTATTATGGTATCCCAAACGTAAGCATACCACACCTTTTGTTTGGAAACCCTCTATCTTTTTCATCTCCCTGTTTCTCGTTTGTGCCGACTTCGTATATTTCTACGCCCTCAGCTACCCCGACTCCATGATTTCTATCGTCTCTATGGTACGTCGCAACAGTGTCGTCGTCAGCTTCATAGCCGGCGCATTCCTGTTCCGAGAAAAAAATATCCGTAGCAAATTGTTCGATTTGATACTCGTCCTATTGGGTATGTTCTTCCTTTATCTCGGCACAAAATAAAAAACGGTAACAATATTTACGGCTGTTTTTTTGGCTCACAGAAGCAAATATGATTACTTTTGTGTCAAACGATCGTTATGAAACTAAGGAATCTGTTATTCTGTTTATGCTCGATAGTCACCTTGACATCATCGGCAATAGAACCGGTAGCGCAATTATTCATTGCCATGCCCGACTCGCTCGTCCCTTCTATCGAAGTAAACCGGAGGAAGGACTTGATCGATTTGATGCACGCCGGACAGAAAGCCGAGATTGTCACGAAACTCGGCGGTAAAGCCGAGATGACACTGCTACAAGACAGCCTGCTCTCGATCGACCTGTCGAAACGCAGTAAAATGGAAATACGGTGGTATGATACAACCGGCAACGACACGATTATCGCTCTTGTCAATACGGTATATGCCCCGGCGGGAGACAGTCGCATACGGTTTTTCGACACTGCATGGAAGGAACTCCCCGCTTCGGAACGCATTCGCCAGATACGACGGGAAGAATTTTTCCAATTCCCCGATAGCTTGACAAAGGCAAAAAAAGAAGACTTGTTACGTCCGGTAGACATTTTCCTTGTGGAGTACAACTTCGCTACCGACGGTTCTCTATGTGCCCGACAGTCATGGGCAAACTATCTGGACAAAGAATCATTCGATTGCATAGAACCCTACCTGCAAGATTCGATCGTGTTGCATTGGGACGGAAAAAGATTCAAATAAAACGAGGTGTCTTTTCTCAAAAGAGAAGAGAACCAGATAAACCATATTGATTACTATACATTCAAAGAAAGAGAAATAAAAAAAGAGAAGAAAATTATTAAACTATAAGCGTTAGCTTCGTTCTCCGCCGATAGAAACTTCGCAACTTTCAATACAAGCATCGAGAACAAGTAGCGAGCGTCCATGTAGTGTATCTACGTGGGCTTGTTCTTGTTTGTATGCTTGGGCAATGCGAAGGCCTCTATCGGACAAACTTTGGGCAAGACCACGTTTTCTTTTGCCCTTGATTGGCTCGATGCTTGATGCTTACAACGGGAACCATCATGAAAAATATTCACATCGGCAAAATCATTCATGAAAAATTCAAGGAAAGCAATCTCTCCATTTCCGAATTTGCCATGAAAATAAATCGCACAAGAGGCACTGTATACGATATCTTTTCCCGAAAAAGTATCGATACCGACTTGCTCATAAAAATATCCGAAACCCTGCACTACGATTTTCTCAAAGAGTACTATTCACAGGAAGAGTCGCAGTCGTCCCCAATATGCAAAATCAGTTTCAATATCGATGGTATTATCGATGCCCGACTATTATGCAGCCATCTGTCCCGATATAAAAAGAAAGAATAACCGCAAAACATATAATTATTCCGACAAGAAAGTACAATTATTCCGACACCTGTTTCAAGGACACATTCGACTATTTTATCTTCCTTTGGCTAAAATTATCAAAAACGACTTGCGATGAACAAAAAGATTCTGATTATGGGAATGTTGCTCCTCTTTCTCTTCACACAATGTGCGGTGACCGAGCAAATATCCTACTCGACAGTTTCCGCACCCGAAGAAGGCGGTATTCGTTTCGAAAAAATCACAGACGAAACACGAGACGATGTCATAGGAGTAATTACACGAAATGAATACGGGAAATTCGAATGGTGGGTCAATCCCCGCATAGCAGTCTCACCCGACGGGAAGAAGATAGCCTACCTCGCTTACAAGAACAAACAGTCCAACATCATGATCGCGAATACAGAAAAGGCAGGAAGCGGATCAACTCAACGGACTTTCCGCGACTGGGTCACCGATCTCTCTTGGTCGCCCGATGGAGAGCAAATCTATTTTTCGGAAGAGCGTAACCACCTCGGCGCAATCTATTGTATCAATGCCACGGCCGGGAATGTATTGAATCAACTCACATTCGGTTCCTCCTATGATTCTAGCCCGATTGTATCGGGATACGACTCCGATCACGTATTCTTTGCCCGGCGGGATTATGGGACATATAGTATATGGAGTTACAATAAAAAAAATAATCTCTTTACTAATTACTCCAACGGCTGCACCCCGGAGCCGGTGAAAGACGAACCCCATACATTCCTTTGTACCCGATTCAACGAGAAAGGATTGGGAGAAATTTGGAAAGTAAACTACCAAACAGGAATCGAAACCCTCATACTCTCTATGCAAGACCGCAGTTTCACCACACCAAAACTATCGCCCGACGGACAATGGATCGTTTGTATGGGAAACAGTTTCAACCCTAACGATAAAAAATCGCAGAATCTCGACATTTTCGTCGTCCGTGCCGACGGTACGAGATTCACGCAACTCACTTTCCACAAAGGAACCGATGGTAGTCCCATATGGTCTCCCGATGGCAAAAACATATACTTCCTCTCACAACGGGGAACGGCAAAAGGCAATTTTAATGTTTGGCGCATGAACTTCAATCTGAGATAAAATGAACCGATTATGAAAAAATTTATCTTTGCAATCCTAACGTTCCTTTTTAGTGTAGAACCGATAATCGCACAATGGAGCAGTGCCGGAGAAGGAACCGGAATACCTTCCGATAAATCCAGCGAAAACACCCATAAAACTCTTATCGGCTTCTACAAATTCGGAGGTTCCCTCTCTCTGAACACCGTTAGCGGAAACTATTTCGACGAAATAGGAAAAGGCAAGACCACCGGCCTCATCAGCTTAGGTCAATTAGGCTTCTTCATCGACAGAAGCAAACACCTCTACTTGGGATTCGGTTGGGATATACCTTTCAAAGGCTGGATCGAGGAGATGGAAGTGAACAGTCAAAAAGTCAGTTCCTCCTATACCACAATGGGATACCGTTTCCCCCTGTTTGTAGGATACCGTTTCAACATCACCGAGAAAATTAAAATATATACCCAAACAGGAATAAATTTAGATCTTGATTTTGCCGGATATTGGGGCAGTATCAAAAGTGGAGACGAAAAGGAGAAGATCGATAGTGAATTACTGAAAGACAAGTTTACAATATTCAACAGCTCTTGGTCGATCGGAGCAGGCATAACATTCGGCAAACTCTATATCGGTGTCGATTATGCATTGCCGTTCACCGACATATTCAATCATGAATATGTTGAGGACGAGATTACCGGCAAATTGGGAGCTTTCAACGTAAACCTCGGAATAATATTCGACATCAAAGGAGGGAGCGCCCAAAAAGCGACTTTTGGAAACGTACTGCTCGGCCAATAACCATTTTCGTTATAATACCTTTGACAACACATAGGCTCTCATACGCTATAAAATTATTTGCAAGCGATTAAACTTAATATAATAAAGCCTTCCAACCGAGGCTACAAGAGTATAAACATTAAAAAAATCAGATTTATGAAAAGTTTCTATTTCAAAAGAAAAAGTATATGCCTAACAGCCTTATGGGGACTCTTGTGCTTGATTGGCACAATAGGATTGACATCTTGCGATGACAAAAACGAGGAAGATGATGTAATAACATTAGACTCATATTATGGAGCTACCATCGACGAGGCTTTTTTCTTCCACCCCTCATTCATGCGAGCCGGAATTTTTTCCGACGATGTCGTCGCAGAAATAGGACCGGTAAAAGGTCTTGACGACATAACATATATCCCTCAATACGGTTGGAACGAGAAACTTCCTACCAAAGAAGGTTACGGCTATGTCGTATATAATAAAAGCTACAATAGACATTCGAGAGTATATATCGTAAAAAAGACGGAAGAAAGAACTATCGTCAAATATCAATGTCCTTTTATCCCCGAATAATTAGGGACATTCATTCAGTAAATATCCCCAAAACAAGAATGGGATATGAAGAAGATAGAGTATAATCACTCCATATGTCATCTTTATTGTAATTTTTCCGTGTTTTCCCACAGATTTTCATCTGCCAAGACATGACGCTCCGGAAGAAGTCTGATGACCTCTTCCGGTTCTGTCTGTAAAATCATGTCATGCCGTTTTCCCCGCCCTGTTCCTTGTTCTGTCCATCATCATTACAGCATTTGCCGTATGTATCCCAAAGACAATCCATAAGATTTCCGTCTTCCTGTTCCGTTCCTTTATCCTTGATAGCGAGTAATGTTACTTTTGAGTGCCGAAGCTGCCATCAAGCCGGGAGGCTCTCTCCCTTGACAGTTCACTTCTGAGAACCTTTCTTAGGGACAGACCTGTGACTTTTGCCATACGCTCAAACGAAAACACCGAATGAAGCCTGCCAAGTTCACTTTCATTAAAACTCTTACAATATTTTTCCAGAATATCAAATTCTGTAAAACCCAAAGTAGGGTGAATTTCTGAAATATTTTGTATCTCAGCCATATCTTAGTTGGAGGATTCCCCCCGTTTTGGCTGCCAAACCTTATTTGCGGGGGAATACCCAAAGATACAAAAAACGCCAGCTAATCCACAACTTCTTGTGCATGAATTAGTTGGCATTTTATAGGATTTACTGAATATCCCTCTTTATCTTTTTTCTATTTATAATTTAAAACTCTGCGTTTTTCGGTGTACGAGGGAATGGTATCACGTCGCGGATATTGGTCATACCCGTAACGAACAACAGCAACCGTTCGAATCCGAGCCCGAAACCCGAGTGGGGAGCCGTACCGAAACGGCGGGTATCGAGATACCACCACATATCCTTCATCGGGATATGCAACTCTTCGATACGAGCAAGCAACTTATCATAATTTTCCTCACGCTGCGAACCTCCGATAATCTCGCCGATACGGGGGAACAGCACGTCCATCGCCCGAACCGTCTTGCCATCGTCGTTCATTTTCATATAAAAAGCCTTTATCTCTTTCGGATAATCGGTGAGGATAACCGGTTTCTTGAAATGTTCCTCTACCAAGAAACGCTCATGTTCGCTCTGCAAATCGGCGCCCCAATAGACTGGATATTCGAATTTATGGCCCGACTCTTCCAAAATTTTTACACCCTCGGTGTACGGCAACCGCACAAAATCGTTATCCACGACGAACTTCAATCGGTCGATCAATTCCTTGTCGTACATTTGGCATAAAAATTCGAGGTCGTCCTGACAGTGATCGAGCGCATAACGAATCAGGTATTTGAGGAAATCCTCCGCCAAATCCATGTTCTCTCCGATTTCATTGAAAGCGACTTCCGGCTCTACCATCCAAAACTCGGCCAAGTGACGCGGTGTATTCGAATTCTCGGCGCGGAACGTAGGGCCGAACGTATAAATCGCGCCCAAAGACATCGCACCCAATTCACCTTCGAGCTGTCCCGATACAGTGAGGCTGGTAGGTTTGCCGAAGAAATCCTCGCTATAATCCACCGCTCCGTCCTCGGTCTTAGGTACTTGGTTCAAGTCGAGAGTCGTTACTTGAAACATAGCACCTGCACCTTCGCAGTCGCTACCCGTAATTAACGGAGTATTCAAATAGAAAAATCCCCGATCGTTGAAATATTTGTGAATGGCATAAGCCATATTGTGACGGATACGCAACACTGCTCCAAATGTATTCGTACGAGGACGCAAATGTGCGATTTCCCGTAAAAATTCCAGCGTATGCCCTTTCTTCTGCAACGGATATACATCGGGGTCGGCGCCGCCGTAAAGTTCTATGCTATCGGCCTGTATCTCGGCCTGCTGACCTTTACCTTGCGACTCCACCAATGTACCGATGACACTAATACAAGCACCGGTCGTTATCGGTTTCATCTCCGCTTCCGAAAATTTGGAGAGATCCACCACGACCTGTATATTTTTAATGGTAGAACCGTCGTTCACGGCAATAAAGTTCACATTTTTATTGCCACGGCGCGTACGCACCCAACCCTTTACATTCACTTTTGTCCCGTAAAGAGATGCATCAAATGCATCGACGACTTTGGTTCTTTTCATTGTTTCCATACTTTCCTATATAATTGTACACTTTTTTAAGCATCGCCCCGTACGGAGAACCGTTCGGGACGTGATAAACATTTCTTATTCGAATGAACCCATCTGCAACATGTTCACCTCTTGCTGAGTGAGGTAACGCCAACGTCCCCGTTGCAAGTTCTTCTTGGTAAGCCCGGCGAAATAAACCCGGTCGAGTTTAACCACACGATACCCTAAGGCTTCGAAAATACGACGCACGATACGATTCCGACCCGAATGAATCTCGATACCCACTTGGTTCATATCCGTCTCGTTGGCATAACTTACGGCATCGGGCTGTATAGGGCCGTCTTCCAATTCTATACCATCGGCGATTCGTTGCATATCCTCCTCGCTCACATCTCGGTCGAGCCACACATGGTATATCTTTTTCTTGATAAATTTCGGGTGCGTCAGTTTCGATGCAAGGTCGCCATCATTCGTCAGCAGTAGCACACCGGTCGTGTTGCGGTCAAGACGTCCCACCGGATAAATACGTTCGGTACAAGCGTTACGCACGATATCCATCACCGTGAGCCGTCCTTGCGGGTCGTCCGATGTAGTCACACAATCCTTAGGTTTATTCAACAACACGTAAATCTTGCGTTCCAAAGTCACCACCTTGCCACGGAATGTCACCGTATCATTACGGGTAATCTTCGTTCCCAGTTCGGTCACGGCAACCCCGTTGACCAACACTTCTCCGGCTTGAATAAATTCGTCGGCCTCACGACGGGAACAGATCCCTGCATTAGCCATAAATTTATTCAGACGAATCGGTTCATTCGGATCCACCTCCGGCAACTCATATTCGATGCGCTGCGGGCGGCTGAACACCTTATTATTCCGACGCGGTTGCTGGCGATTCTGATTATATCCTCCACGATTATTATACCCCCGGTTATTATATCCGCCCGGGCGATTGTTTTGCTTCGGATAACGAGGTCTCTCACTTTCCCCGTAAGGCTGCTGAAACCCCTCTCCCACTTCGTTATTACGATTATAATCCTGATTATACCTCGGAGTATTGTTGTAGTTATTGTTCCGACGGTTGTTTCCGTAATTGCCCTGACGGTTATTGCTATACCCTCCCTGACGATTACCATAGTTGTTAGGACGTTCGTTGCCGTAAGAACGATTCCCTCCATCTCCATAGTTATTGCGGGGATAGTATGGTCTTTCCGCATTCGCACTGTACGAGGAGCGTCCCTCTTCTCCTCCATTTCTTCTGTACTCTACTTTTTCATATCGCTCGGTCGCACCTTCGCGGTTCGACATTCCGATGCGCGGACGCTTAGCTCTTTTTTCGCTTTCCATAGAAATTGTTTGTAATTAAAAATACAAGCCTCTCGGCCTATTAAAAACATCTGTTATAAATGATAGTTCTTTTTTCTCATAAACAAAAATTCGTGCAAACCGAAAGTAAAAACAAATTTACTATCGAGCCGCAGCCTATGTTTGTAAACACGTTGCAAAGATACGAAGGATTTTTCATTTTGCTTCTATTACAATCGAATAAGTTGTTATTTTCTGCTTAAAAAAAACAAAAGCTCGGGCCTTTTGTTCGTCCGGCTCGCAAAGAATCTGCCTTACAACCGTTCAAAGCAATAAATACATACTCAATACGGGAATCAGTGAAGATTGTCCTTGCATATTTAACCCCTCTCCTCAGAAACGACTGTTTCTTCGGCCGCTCCCCTATCGCTATGCAACACAGGAGAGAAGGGTAAAATCTATCCCTGTGCCGAAATGAGAATTACCATTTTAACCTTTTCTTCCTATTGTATCTATGTGGCATTGCCGGACATTTCAGCCTTTTTTTTAGAACAGTGAGGGATTGGAGTGAGATTATTAAAACCTCTTCCCTGCCGTGTCCCGTAGTATTACGGGGTGTTTTGCGACAGCAAAATATAGGGGCGGTGTCCGAAGGACAGAGGGGTTAAATAAAATTATCCGCAACAGAGGAAACATATCAAAGTATCAACACCCTCCCTCTGTTCATCGCAGATGAGATAGGGGGAGTGCCCGAAGGGCAAGAGGATTAAGCCTTCAAAAACATAATACATTATCTTTCTCAATCCTTCGCCGAAGAGATCGAACTGTTGCTATCGTCAAGAATTTCATCGCTAAAATTCATGTCTATTCCTTCTGATTTTCTGCTGAACCCAATACAGAACCGACATGCGATAAATGTCGAAGGAGAATAAGAGGCTCTCTTATTCTCCTTCGGTTACAAGTCTCATTTTTATTTTTCATCTAATCTTGCGAGGCTTCCCCACCTCATCAAAACCCGGTATATGAGTGAGGAGTTATCTTTCGTAATTCCTCTTTTACCGATTCCGAAACATCGAGCGTATCGATAAATTCCCGTATGGAGTCGGCATTAATTACCGTATTCGTCCGTGTCAAAGCCTTCAAAGTCTCGTACGGGTGAGGATAACCCTCCCTCCGCAAAATCGTCTGGATACCTTCGGCTACCACATTCCACATTTGATCGAGATCGCGATATATAGCCGGTTCGTTCAGTAACAGTTTATTCAAGCCTTTGATTGTACTATGGAAGGCAATTAACGTATGAGCCAAAGGAACACCCACATTCCGCAACACGGTCGAATCAGTCAAGTCGCGTTGCAAGCGCGAAACCGGCAACTTCGAAGACAAGTGGTCCAATATGGCATTGGCTATTCCGAGATTCCCCTCCGAATTTTCATAATCGATGGGGTTCACCTTGTGAGGCATTGCCGACGACCCCACTTCTCCCGCTTTGATTTTCTGCTTGAAATACTCCATAGAAATGTATTGCCAGAAGTCCCGGTCGAGATCTATCACAATCGTGTTGATACGGCGCAATGCATCGAACAGAGCGGCGAGATTGTCGTAATTCGAAATTTGAGTGGTCCATTCCTCCCGGTCTATCCCCAACCGCTCCTTCAAAAATCTGTTCCCGAAAGCCGGCCAGTCGATATCGGGATAAGCAAAACGATGAGCATTGAAATTACCGGTAGCTCCTCCAAACTTACCACTCACCGGAACCGATTCGAGCAAAGCCATCTGCCGCTCCAACCGATAGCCGAATACCCGTATCTCTTTCCCCAGACGGGTGGGCGATGCCGGCTGCCCGTGAGTTTTGGCAAGCATGGGAATATCTTTCCATTCCTCGGCATACCGGTTGATAATAGCCAGCATATCTTTCAACACCGGGAAATAACAATCGTGCAAAGCCTCTTTCAACAAAAGAGGAACCGACGTATTATTAATATCCTGTGAAGTCAACCCGAAATGGATAAACTCTTTATAAGCCTCCAAATGCAATTCGTCGAATTTCTCTTTGATAAAATACTCGACAGCTTTCACATCATGATTAGTAACAGACTCTATCGACTTCACTTTTTCGGCATCGGACTCCGTAAAATCGGTATATATCTTGCGCAACGCCGGGAACAAATCAGGATTTACCCCCGAGAGCTGAGGCAGCGGCAATTCGCACAATGCAATGAAATACTCGATTTCGACCCGTACCCTATACCGGATAAGTGCCCATTCCGAAAAATAAAGCGACAAATTTTCCACCTTATTGCGATAGCGGCCATCGACAGGAGATATGGCCGTGAGTGATGATAATTCCATAGTCTTTTATTTGAAATAGAGTACAAAAATACGATTTCCCCGGCAATTTTTACACAATAATTTCATTTTTTGTTTTGCAGATAAAAAAATAGTATTACCTTTGCAACGCTTTTCGGCAAACTATCCGGGCGTTTAGCTCAGCTGGTTTAGAGCATCTGCCTTACAAGCAGAGGGTCGGCGGTTCGAATCCGTCAACGCCCACTATCCCGGATAAAACCCTGTGGGGCGAAAGCCTACGAAAACAGGGGCGTTTAGCTCAGCTGGTTTAGAGCATCTGCCTTACAAGCAGAGGGTCGGCGGTTCGAATCCGTCAACGCCCACTATCCCGGATAAAACCCTGTGGGGCGAAAGCCTACGAAAACAGGGGCGTTTAGCTCAGCTGGTTTAGAGCATCTGCCTTACAAGCAGAGGGTCGGCGGTTCGAATCCGTCAACGCCCACTACCCCAAAAACAACTATATATGTCCGCACTTGTAAGAATCAGTCTTGCAGGTGTTTTTTGTTTTATGGCAAAGCCTACTCTTTACCATACATAATACAGAAGATGCAGCCTACCATTTGCATATTAGGAAAAAATAGGTCAGTAAAAATTTAGTGGGGATTATTCTTGTATATTCTCTCCCATATATAGCTAACACCGTTCTCCGTAATACTACGGGATATAGGGGGAGGGAGATACATCACTCTGTTCCTGTTATCGAATTTTTACAAAAAAAGCGCCTGCATTTCTGCAAGCGCTTCTGTGACCCCGGAGGGACTCGAACCCTCGACCCAATGATTAAGAGTCATTTGCTCTACCAACTGAGCTACGGAGTCGACTTCTTAGACGGAACGGGTGCAAAGGTAACTCTTTTCGAGAAACCGGCAAACGATTATTCAAAAAAATTTCTCGCAACCACTATTTTTGACACTCCGGCAAACGATCCGGCTATCCAAGACAGTCATCTTCTCCCGAAACCGCACTGTTCCAATCCATTCTTTCCGACTCTTCAAACGTATAAAGCTCCGACGGGTGATTACGGGTAAGTGCCACCAACTCCACATCTTTACCCACTCGTATGCCTTCCTCGTAAAGTCGGTTTTCCACCGTCTTATAAGCCAGTTCAGGGTGATTGTTATCCCCGCTGAGATGACATAGAAAAATATTTCGCAAAGCCGGCGTATAGATTCGAGCCAAATATTCGGCCGTACGGGCATTGTCCATATGGCCGCTATCGGCAAGGATACGTCTCTGCAAATGAAGAGGATAAGAACCGTTACGCAACATCGCCTCATCGTAATTCGATTCGATGACCAGATAATTAGCTTGCCGCAAATATTTATCTGCCGTAGGCGTGATATGCCCCAAATCGGTCGCAAAAGCAAAATACAAATTCCCGTAAGAAATAAAAAAGCCTACGTTGTCGCTCCCGTCATGGGGTACTTCGAAGGCTGTAATCGTAAAATCCTTGATCTTGAACGGAATCTCTTTTACAATAGGCCGATGAGCGCTGTAAATTTTATCGACCATACAATAATTACGATTCATTCCGTTCTTGATGGCCTCGGTGGTATAAATGGGTATGCCGTATTTTTCGCCTAATGTCCCTGCCGCCTTGATATGGTCGGCATGGTCGTGGGTAATGCACAGAGCAACGATTTTTTCAAAAGGGATACCATACTCTTTCAAAACCTTCTTGATCGTCCGCACACCCTTGCCGGCATCGATCAGTATGCCATACTCCTCGTTTCCCAGATAATAACAATTGCCGCTACTGCCGCTGGCAAGGCTTAGAAATTGTAAGCTCATATCCTTTTTTCTCCTCGGGGCACAAAGATAGCTTTTTAACGGCACAATTGAAAATTATCGAAGGTAAGATATTTAGAATCCGTTTAAATTTCTTTGATCTCCGACGAAGCATAAAGGCAAAAAAAACGATTCTGCCAATAGAGATTGTCCTTCATCTCCCCAGCCGTGTCTTGTAGCATTACAGGGTGTTTTGTGGCAAATAAAATATAGGATAAAGTGTCACGAAGAAACAAAAGGGTTGAAAAAACAGAAAGGTATTAACCTCCTCCCGGCTGTGTCCCGTAGCATTACAGGGTGTTTTACAACGCAAAATATAGGGGAGGTGTCCGCAAGACGGAGGGGTTAAATCTATAATTAAAAAATTCTATGCTATTCTTCTTAACCCCTCTCCTCAGAAACTACTGTTTCTTCGGTGTCTCCCCTATATGGCCAACGCCACACAGGGGAGAAGGGTTAATACAATCCATCTCATTCTCCAAAATAATGCGGCAGAGGGGCATTAAAATTCCTCCCCTGCTATGTGTAGTATTACGTTCCCATAAAGGAATATAAGGGGAATGCCCGAAGGGCGAAGGGGTTAAACTCTATAATCAAAGGGAAAAAATCTACTTATAAAGTAAAAAAATGGCAGGGGTTTTCTGATAATCATACTTCGTCTTCGCCCACTCACCCAACGAGAGCGTACGAATACTTTCATCGGGGCAAGAAATATCCGCCGCCACGCACAACCTCGTATGAGGACGACAGGAACGCACCAAATCCTCTATCATCTTATGATTACGATAAGGCGTTTCGATAAATATCTGCGTCTGCCCTTCGGCATATACCCGTTGTTCGAGCTGCTTGATTCTCTTTATCCGTTCTCCCGCCTCGATAGGCAGATAACCCTGAAAAGCGAAACTCTGCCCGTTGAATCCCGAAGCCATCAGCGACATCAATATCGACGAAGGGCCCACCAATGGAACCACAGGCAAATGCTCCCGCTGGGCAATCGCCACCACATCGGCCCCCGGGTCGGCCACAGCCGGGCAACCGGCCTCCGAAATCACGCCTGTCGCATATCCCTGCCGCAACGGTTCGAGAAAACCCGACACCTCCGTCGCCTCCGTGTGACGGTTCAATTCATAAAACGTCAAGTCGTCGATACAAATATCGGGATTTGATTTTTTGAGAAACCGTCGGGCCGAACGCACATTCTCTACGATAAAGTGACGTATCCCGGCTATTACTTCGCGGTTATAAGAAGGTAGCACCTGCTCGACCGGTGTATCGCCCAGAGGAACAGGAATCAGATATAATGCGGTTTTGAGCATACAAATTCGATTTATCGGCAAAACCCATTTTCACCGTTCGACAAAAATAGGTATTTTTGCCCAAAGAGAAAAACAGAAACTGTTATGACAGACCTGCCTGCCCCATTTATCGAACGCACCCGCCGATTACTCGGCGACGACTATCCCCGCTTTGCCGAGTCGCTCGAATCGGAATCTCCGACAAGCATACGGCTCAACCCTTCGAAAAGCACTCCGACAGGCACGATAGGCGATCCGGTTCTCTGGGCTCGACATGGGTTCTATCTCTCTTCCCGGCCAACGTTTACCTTCGACCCCCGGCTTCACGCCGGAGCCTACTACGTACAAGAAGCGGCATCGATGTTCCTCAATCGGGTAATACGGCAATACGTTCATGAGCCGGTCCGTTATCTCGACCTTTGTGCCGCACCCGGTGGAAAATCGACCGATGCCGTTGCGTCGCTCCCGGTCGGCAGTTTAATCGTCAGCAACGAAGTCATACCCAACCGGGCGCATATCCTCGCCGAAAACATTGTCAAATGGGGATCGCCCTATTGCATAGTCACCCGCAACGAAGCCTCGGCATTCGGCGCACTCGAAAAATACTTCGACATCATTGCCGCCGATGTCCCTTGTTCGGGAGAAGGCATGTTCCGCAAAGACCCCGCCGCCATCACCGAGTGGTCAGCGGCGAATGTGGCGCATTGCGCCGAGCGACAGCGCGCCATTCTCACCGATGTGTGGAACGCTCTACGCCCCGGCGGATTGTTCATTTACAGCACCTGTACCTACAACACCGAAGAAAACGAGGAGATGATCGGTTTCCTCCGAAAAAAGTTCGGGGCCATACCTCTCACAGTCGATATCGACCCGGCTTGGAACATAACGCCTGCACTCGTTGGCGATCTGCCCGCCTATCGCTTCATGCCCCACCGTACCCGGGGCGAAGGTCTCTTTATGGCAATCCTTCGGAAACCGGGCGAACCCGGTGAAACTCGACGAGAGGCTCTCCTCTCGACAGCCGAAAAGACAGAGAAACGCAACAAAAAAAATAAAGCGACCCGAATAACCACACCCGATGAATGGAGGCTTCTCGTTGCCAATTCCGGCAACTACACATTCATATCCGACGAAGAGAAAATTATCGCTATCCCGGCCGAATATACAACCGATTATAAACTCCTCGACCGGAATCTCGACCTGTTGCACGCCGGTATCACCGTAGCCACGCTCAAAGGGAAAGACTACGTGCCACATATCTCGCTGGCACTCTCCACAGCTTTCGATACGAGCCAAGTCGTCCGCTACGAGGCCTCCCTCGACACAGCCCTTGCCTACCTCCGACGAGAAAGCCTCTTCCTGCCCACCGACTTACCCCGGGGATATATACTTGTCTCCTATGAAGGATTTCCCCTCGGCTGGGCGAAACATCTCGGCAACCGAACCAACAACCTCTACCCGCAAGAGTGGAGAATACGCAGCGGATATACGCCCGATACTCCGTTCGAATTGAACATCGCACCGAAATAACGACATAAATATTCTCTCGGACTTCCCCCCTCCGTCCTTGCGTGCCACCCCCCCCTATTGCTGACGCCACAAAGAGGAGGAGGAAAACACATACCTCTCTGTTCCTGTCATCAAAAGTATTAACACTTCTCCCCTGTGTTTTGCACAGCAAAATATAAAGGAGAGACAGAGGAGCGGTAGCGACGATGAGAGGGGTTAGAAATACTACATCATTCTTGCTTATGGTATTGAAAAACGACATCTCATCAGTCTGCTTCTATCGGACATATCCCTTCCTCCCTACTTTTACCCGATACCGATCGGGTAAAAAAATTCAATCATGCCATAAAATGCGAATGCCCCGACCATACATTTGCCTCAAAAAAAGTATGGAAACACAAAAACAGAAATTCACCCGGGAACTGGCAAATAGCCGTATGCAAATAGAACTGTTACGCAATCAAGTATTGCTGCGTTATTACGCACAATTGCTCGAACTCGATATTATGCAGCATCCCAAAGAAGTGAAAACGCTCATGAGCAGCATTAACACCCTCGAACGTTATGCTCGCAAATACACCCCCAAAGACTCTGCCGAGGTTACTCCCGTCTCTAACGAAATCCAACCGATGACAAACGGGAAAGAAACGGCAACAAACACAGTTCCACACGAAGGAGAAAAAACCGAAACTATTGAACCGAAAAAAATACAGAATACGGCTGTCGCAAAACCCACCCCACATACGCCGGTCGAACCGCCACACCTCTCATCAGTGACAAATTTCCCCGAAGGAATAAAGATAAAGAAAGTTGTCCATCGAAGTAAAACACACCGAAAATAACCTCCGGGGGAAACACAAAGTCGATTTTTCGACCACACGGTCGTCTCCGGCATCAATTTTCATATATTTAAACTTACCGAATACAAAAAGCACATTCGATATAAAAATAAATAAACTTGTTTGTTCTGCGCTCGACTTTCATTATATTTGCACGTGATGCAAAGGAAATCGAGCCCGGCCGTGCAAAAAATTTTCACATCGGGTCATTTGTTTTTTCTTTGTACAGAAACAACGGGCAGAAGCAGTAACTGCATCGCTCTTTATATTCCTCCTTAAAATACAGCCCTATGAAAACTCTGAAACTGATAAAAAACGACCCGTGGCTGGCTCCTTATAAACAGGCTATCGAAGGCCGGCACAATCGTGCCGTGGAAAAAATTTCGGAACTAACCGGAGGAACAGGAAACCTTTCCGATTTTGCCGACGGCTATCTTTACTTCGGATTACATAAAGAAAACGGCCACTGGGTATTTCGGGAGTGGGCGCCCAATGCCAATGCTATCTATTTGATAGGAAACTTCTCGAACTGGAAAGAACGCCCCGAATATCGGTTATTAGCCATCGGCAGAGGAGTATGGGAAATAAAACTTCCACTCGATACGTTACACCATCTCGCCTTTTACAAACTATCTGTACACTGGCCCGGAGGACAAGGAGAACGCATTCCGGCTTGGGCCACGAGAGTCGTGCAAGACCCCGAAACATATATCTTCTCGGCACAAATTTGGGATCCCGAAAAGCCTTTCGTTTTTTCAAAAAAGCCGTTTCGCCCCCAAACCTCCCCGCTGCTGATTTACGAATGTCACATCGGTATGGCGCAACAAGAAGAAAAAGTTGGCAGTTATACCGAATTTAAAGAAAAGATACTTCCCCGCATTGTTGCCGACGGATACAACGCCATACAAATCATGGCTATACAAGAGCACCCCTATTACGGTTCTTTCGGGTATCACGTATCCAGTTTCTTCGCCCCGTCGTCCCGCTTCGGGACACCCGACGAATTGAAATCGCTCATCGACGAAGCTCATAAAATGGGAATAGCCGTCATTATGGACATCGTACACTCTCACGCTGTCAAGAACGAAGTCGAAGGGTTAGGTCGATTCGATGGCTCGTACAACCAATACTTTTACGGCGACCACCGGCGAGAGCACCCCGCTTGGGACTCTTTGTGTTTCGACTATGGAAAAAACGATGTAATCCACTTCTTGCTCTCCAACTGCAAATACTGGCTCGACGAATTCAGGTTCGATGGTTTCCGGTTCGACGGCGTCACCTCGATGCTCTATTACAACCACGGTTTGGGACAGGCTTTCGGTTCGTACGACGACTATTACAACGGAGGGCAGGACGACAACGCCATCGTTTATCTCACTCTGGCCAATGAACTCATTCACCAAGTAAATCCGCGGGCGATAACCATCGCCGAAGAAATGAGCGGAATGCCGGGATTAGCAGCGAAATTCAACGACGGAGGAATAGGGTTCGATTACCGAATGGCTATGGGAATACCCGATTTCTGGATAAAGACCATTAAAGAGAAAAAAGACGAGGACTGGAAACCCACGGCCATATTTTGGGAACTGACCAATCGGCGTTCCGATGAAAAGACCATCAATTATGCCGAGAGCCACGACCAAGCACTGGTCGGCGATAAAACCATTATTTTCCGGCTCATCGACGACGTCATGTATTGGCACATGAGCAAGGGAGATACCAATCTGATCGTAGATCGAGGCATGGCCCTGCATAAAATGATACGGCTGGTAACCCTCTCGACCATCAACGGCGGTTACCTCAACTTCATGGGAAATGAATTCGGCCACCCCGAATGGATCGATTTTCCGCGTCAAGGAAACGGCTGGTCCTATAAATACGCCCGTCGGCAATGGGACCTCGTAGACCGAAACGATTTGAAATATCAATACCTCGGAGCCTTCGACGAAGCCATGATTCACATCATAAGCCAAAAGAAAAAATTCGAACGAACCCCTATTGTCAAACTCTGTGAAAACGACGGAGACCAAGTACTCGCATTCCTGCGCGACGATCTGCTTTTCGTATTCAACTTCCACCCGTTCAAATCCTTCAACGGATACGGCATTTTGGCCCCGACAGGAGAATACGAACACATACTCAGTAGCGACGATCCTGCATTCGGAGGATACGGACTCATCGATATGAAAGTGAAACACCTCACCCGACACGATCCGTTATTCGAAAAAGACAACAAAGAATGGCTCATGCTCTACCTCCCGGCACGGACAGCTCAGATTTTAAGATGGAAAAAGCCCGAACCCGGAGAAACGAAGAATGCAAGTAAATCGAAAAAATCGGCAGGTTCGATAAAAAAAGAGAATAAAAGCAAAAAGAAATAGTCCATCGACAATCCGTTTAGATATGGAAAAGCGTAATAAATGCAAAGCTCGAAATGCAGTAATTCACACAATTGGCATTTATTAAGTAGTAATCTTTCATTCGGAAGCTCATGAAAAAAATACTTGGAACGCTACTGATACTCACAAATATCGTGATATTCTCCGGTTGTACTTTTATTAACGAAGAAGAAAAATTCAATCCGGTCGCTTTGAAAATCGAAAGTACAGATTTGGCACAAACGACCCGAGACGAATATACGATACCGGCGGGAGGAGGGCAGCTAACTGTTTATAGTGCAGAAGAAAAAAATCCTTTTTGCCTCGTCAACTGGTTCGAAGTAAACGGTGTGGAATGCTACCTGAACGGAGTAGAAAATGATTTATACAACGACAGGGCAGACTATTCCTACGACTGGGGAGAAATTATCATCTCATCGGCCACTCTACCGGTCAAAAACAATATTACAATTCGTCCGAATCTTTCCGGGAAAGAGAGGAAAATTCGCATAGGACTCAACTGTTTCAAATACGATTATAGAATTCTGGATATAATCCAACGTTCTAATGAAAGCAAACCTTAACGAGCTTTACAAAATCGAGTTACGACGAAGATAGTCTATTGAGAAAGCCATGATACCGAAAGTAATCGAACAATTACCGAGGACATTTTTGCCTCTTACAGAATCTCCTGCTCGAATTTCCGGCACTCCACCGACGAAAATCGAAGAAAAGAAACAAGATAGATACATGTTTGTAACGCTTCTGTAACATCAATATCGTTTCTTTGCGAGTGAAAAAACATGCAAATTGGACATTATGGAAACGTTCTATCTGATCATCGTTATTTTTATCTTTCTCATCGCCATTTTCGATTTATCGGTGGGAGTCAGTAACGATGCCGTCAACTTCCTCAATTCGGCTATCGGGGCAAAAGCAGCCCCCTTCAAAGTAATTATGGCGGTCGCCGCAATAGGAATCTTTGTAGGAGCCTCCATGTCGAACGGTATGATGGATATCGCACGGCATGGAATATATCAGCCCCAATATTTCTACATGAACGAAATCATGAGTATCTTGTTGGCGGTCATGCTCACAGATGTAGTTTTACTCGACATATTCAATACGATGGGACTTCCCACATCGACCACCGTATCGATGATATTCGCATTGTTAGGCGGCACATTTGCTTTGGCTATCGTGAAAACGATAAATAGCGCAGGAGCCTTGCAAATGGGAGACCTCATCAATACAGACAAAGCTCTGCAAGTAATCGTAGCCATTTTCGTATCCGTAGCCATCGCCTTCTTCTTTGGTGTTTTGGTACAATACATCGCCCGCTTGATTTTCAAATTCAATTACCAGAAACAGTTAAAATACTTCGGTGCGCTGTTCGGCGGATTCGCGGCTACCTCCATCATCTATTTCATACTTATCAAGGGATTAAAAGAGTCCACGCTGATGACTCCCGAAAACCGCCAATGGATTCACGACAACACACAAATACTTTTAGGCTGTTGCTTCCTATGCACGACAATACTCATGCAAGTACTCATGTGGTGTCGCATAAACATTTTGAAAATAGTCGTCTTGTTGGGAACTTTTGCTCTGGCATTAGCTTTTGCGGGAAATGACTTAGTCAACTTTATCGGTATGCCTTTGGCCGGTTATTCGACCTACCACGACTACATCGCCAACAGCAACGGCGTCAGTCCCGATCAGTACTTGATGACCTCTCTTCTCGATTCGGCTTCAACGCCTTCCATATTCCTCATCGGTTCAGGTATAATTATGGTTGTCGCCCTGCTCACCTCCAAAAAAGCACATAACGTAATCAAAACCTCTCTCGACCTATCCCGTCAGGAAGCCGGAGAAGAAAGTTTCGGGACTTCTCCCATCGCTCGTAAATTGGTGCGCATGACAACAAATACATCTTCTTTTATTGTCAATAACATACCGCCCAAAGCCAGAACTTGGCTCAACGCCCGATTCGACAAAGACGAAGTCATACTCGAACACGGTGCGGCATTCGACTTAATTAGAGCCTCGGTAAATTTGGTGCTTGCCAGCTTGTTGATCGCATTGGGAACCTCGTTGAAACTACCCCTATCCACTACCTATGTCACCTTTATGGTTGCTATGGGTACGTCTCTTGCCGACAAGGCTTGGGGACGCGATAGTGCCGTTTACCGTATCACCGGAGTCATCTCCGTTATCGGAGGTTGGTTTCTCACGGCCGGAGCCGCTTTTTTGATTTGTTTTACAGTGACGATGATTGTCTATTTCGGAGGTAGTATCGCTATTATCCTGTTGGGAGCATTAGCCGCTTATATGCTCATACACAGCCAAATATCATACAATAAAAAACTAAAACAAGAAAAAAACAGCTCGCTGGCACAACAGATGGTCGCCAACAAAGACAAGCAAGAAGCACTTGTCTTATTGAGAAAATTCAGCCGGGAAGAATTCGCCAAAGTCCTCGAATGGAGTGCCGACCTATATCATCGAGTCACCACCGGTTTCCTCAACGAAAGTTACAGAACCCTGCGCAAAGCGATGGGCGATATAGAAACGGAACGGCGATACTTCAAACAAGTAAAACGGTTGGGAACCATAGGAGTCTCCCACTTGAATGACAAAGTAGGATTAGAAAAAGGTCTCTATTATTTTCAAGGGAACGATTTCTCTTACGACATTATCCACTCCATAAAAAGGACCTGCGAACCTTGTTTGGAACATACCGACAATAATTTCAATCCTTTGGAGCAAAGTCAGAAAGACAGCTTTGGAGAGATAGCGCAATCGATCGTATCGTTCTTGGAGGAAAGCCGGCAATCGATCGAAAAAGATGCGTTCGGAGATCTTGCCGCCCTCTACAATCAAGGGAATATACTCATCAATCAATTAGGTGTACTCAAACGGGAAGAAATACGTCACATGCGGGAACAAGTCTCCTACATCAAAGTAGGAATCGTTTACCTCACTGTCATTCAAGAATCCCAAAATGTAGTAGCTTATACGATAAACCTGTTGAAAATGAATCAAAAATTTCAGGAAGGGAATTAACAATCATATAAAGTCTCAATTTGCATCTTTTAATTTTTGAGAACTTGGGTTGCCTTTTGCGGGAGTAAAGGGCAACTCTCTTTTTATAGACAAAAATAGGGCTTATCATTTCTGAATATGCCCTATCGGTTATAACGACTCTGTCGATAATTTAGCAAGGATATGACTCCGTGGTAAATCAGGAGGAGTTATGTTTTTTACCCATCTAACCCCTCTCCTCAGAAACTGTCGTTTCTTCGGTGTCTTCCCTATATTGCTAACGCAACTCACCGTAATGCTATGGAACACGGCAAGGGAGAAGGATAAATGCAATCCTTCTCTTTCGATAAAATAATGTGGCAGAAAGGTATTAAACCTCCTCCTCTGTGTTTTGCACCGCAAAATATAGGGGAGGTGTCCGAAGGACGGAAGGGTTAGTTCTACAAAGATACTATATGCCATCTTTTCAACCCCTCTCCTCGTCGCTATCGCTCCTCTGTCTCTCCCCTATATTTCCCCTACGGAAACACAGGGGAGAAGTGTTAGTACCTTTGATAACAGGAACAGAGAGGTATGTGTCTCCCTCCTCCTCTGTGTGGAGCAGCCATATTGTGGAGCAGCCATATAGGGAAGGAGGCACGCAGTGACGGAGGGGTTAAAATCCGCAACAGAGGAATCGTATCAACCTCATCGATGAGTCCGAAATGTGATTATTTACAAAGAATTCATCTCTAAAATTCAAGTCTATCCCCACGGGGGCTACCGAATCTTACGCTTCAATTTCGTTTTATTTTTCTTCATGAGGAACGATACGAATCCCCACGTCGGAGATACCTCTGATACGATCGTCCCGCATAGCTTGTTGCACAGTGAAGACATGTTCCTTCTCGCCCGAAAAGCGGAAATCGTCATTCAGCAAAACCTCCTGCTGATAATAAGAGCCCCAACCTCCGCCCGACCATCGTCCGAACTCATCGGCCAATTCACAATTTACCGTATCGGTTTTCAAAACTCCGCCCTCGTCGTTGTAAGAAACGAAAAGCCACAAATTCCTATACGTATAATCTCCGTTATGCCGCAGAGACAAATAGACATCATACCGGTTCACGGTATCGGGAACTTCCGGTGTAAAGCGTTGTACGTCCCGTTTGAACCAGCCGTTTTTAGGAAGGGTATTAAACTCGTTATACACATCGGTTCGCCCGCAGGAGACCGTGCCTCCCAGTAAAAGACAAACGATACCTGTATTTACCAAGTTCCTCCACATACGCCCATCTATTCTTTCTTATCGGAAGCGGCAGGTTTAGACGAAATGTTTTCACTACCGTTGCGAGCAGCAGCCGTATGGTTGCCATTGTCATTTCCGCCCTTTTTATTTCCATCACGGGAAGCCTTGTTCTGATTCCGATTGTTATTATTAGAACGGTTATTCCGTTCGCCCGACTGTTGACGACGATTGTTATTACCTCCGTTATTACCTCCGTTATTATTCCGTTTCTTATTTTTCTTCGCCTTATCGAAGCGAGTCAAACTGTCTTGTCCCACCACGTCTTCGAAATCGCGACGTTCGGGAGCACGAGCTCCGGCTTCCGACTCCAATGTATCGGGCTTTATTCCTTTCTTATTCAAAGCGATTACCTCGAATACCCTATCGGCAGAAATCGTTACCAAATTGGCGGCAATAGACTTATCGGTCGAATAAGTCATCTCACGTTTGAAAATATCGGTTTTGAAGTGATAATAGGTATTCATCTTCGTTTCCAACGGAATCTCTCGCGATGGTAACCGCTTCTGGGCTTCCACGTATGCATCGGCCTCATAATTCAAGCAACATTTCAATTTGGCACATTGTCCGGCCAACTTTTGAGGATTGAGGGCTATATCTTGGAAACGGGCAGCACTGGTCGCTACCGAGACAAAGTTGGTCATCCAACCCGAACAGCACAATTGACGGCCACAGGGTCCCAAGCCCCCGATACGTCCGGCCTCCTGACGCGCCCCGATCTGCTTCATCTCGATACGCACCCTGAACGCTTCGGCCAACACTTTAATCAACTGGCGAAAATCGACCCGCTCGTCGGCAATGTAATAGAAGATGGCCTTATTTCCGTCTCCCTGATATTCGACATCGCCGATCTTCATATTCAAATGCAAATCTTCGGCAATCTTACGGGCTCGAATCATCGTATCATGCTCTTTCGCCTTAGCTTCTTCGAATTTTTCCAAGTCATTGGGTTTGGCTTTCCGATAGACACGCTTTAATTCCGGATTATCGATCTTTACATTGTTCTTTTTCATCTGTATCAAGACCAAACGCCCGGTGAGAGTAACCTCACCGATATCATGACCGGGCGAAGCCTCGACAGCGACCAAATCGCCGGGAGCAAGTTTGATATGAGTTGTATTACGGTAATATCCTTTTCGGGTATTTTTGAAACGCACCTCGACCAAATTGGTATCGTCGTGCGATTCGGGAATATCGGACAGCCAGTCGTAGACTTCCAATTTCGCACCTTTCCGACGACAAGCGCACGGGTCGAGCTGTGTTTTTTCCGACGGATTCATCGTATTGTTATCGTTTGTATTATCCATTTCGAATTTGTCGTTAACAAGAACAAAGCCATAGATCGTACACGAATTTCATTCGGGTAACGCCCTACGGCCTCGTCATTCGTTTTTAAAGTGGAGCGGTATGGCGTCTCCTTGTTATTTGGCGAAACTTACAGCCCGAGTTTCCCGGATAACGGTAATCTTCACCTGACCGGGATAAGTCATCTCGTCTTGAATACGTTTTGCAATTTCAGTCGACAAGTTTTCGGTTTCGGCATCGCCTATCTTGTCGGCTCCGACAATCACTCGCAATTCACGGCCGGCCTGTATGGCATAGGTCTTCAACACGCCCGGATAAGACAGAGCCAACTGTTCGAGATCGTTCAACCGTTTGATGTAAGCCTCGACGATTTCGCGACGGGCGCCGGGACGAGCTCCCGAAATAGCATCGCACACTTGTACGATAGGAGCCAACAGACTGGTCATTTCGGTTTCGTCGTGGTGAGCTCCGATAGCATTACAAATGTCGGGCTTTTCCTTATATTTCTCCGCCAACTTCATGCCTAGCAACGCATGCGGCAATTCGGGTTCCTCATCGGGCACTTTACCTATATCGTGCAACAAACCGGCCCGACGGGCTTTCTTGGGATTCAAACCGAGTTCCGAAGCCATAACGGCACAAAGGTTCGCCGTTTCACGAGAGTGTTGCAGCAAGTTCTGACCGTAGGAAGAACGGTATTTCATTTTACCCACCAGACGAATCAATTCGGGATGCAGACCGTGCACGCCTAAATCAATGGCAGTGCGTTTACCGGTCTCGATGATTTCTTCCTCGATCTGTTTACGCACTTTGGCAACCACCTCTTCGATACGTGCCGGGTGGATTCGTCCGTCGGTTACCAACTGATGCAAGGCCAAACGGGCGATTTCACGGCGAACGGGATCAAAAGCCGAAAGCACAATGGCTTCGGGGGTATCGTCCACGATAATTTCCACCCCGGTAGCCGCTTCGAGAGCTCGGATATTACGACCTTCACGCCCGATAATCCGACCCTTGATTTCATCGGATTCGATATGGAATACCGTAACCGAGTTTTCGATAGCCGTTTCGGTCGCTACCCGTTGGATACTTTGTATCACGATACGTTTCGCTTCCTTGTTGGCCGTCATTTTGGCATCGTCCATGATGTCGTTGATATAAGAAGCAGCCTGCGTCTTGGCTTCTTCCTTCAAAGATTCTACCAAACGTTCTTTCGCTTCTTCGGCAGAGATTCCCGAAAGGTGTTCAAGCCGTTCCACTTCGGACTTATGGAGTTTTTCCAGTTCTTGTTTTTTCTTCTCTACCATTTCGAGCTGAGTATCGAGGTTGGCGCGAATGGCATCGGTCTCACTTTTCTTCTTTTGCAGATCTTGTTGCTGCTGGGAAAGCTGCATTTCCCGTTGTTTCAGTTTAGCCTCGGCCGACTGTATCTTGGCATTGCGGGCATTCGCCTGCTTTTCCATTTCGGCTTTCATGTGGATAAACTTCTCTTTCACTTCGAGCAGCTTGTTTTTCTTAATTACCTCGGCTTCTTTTTCGGCCTCTTCCAAAATCGTTTTCGACCGAGTCGCCAGCAGATAGCGGTTCACCAAAAAGACAACAAGCCCCCCTATGACCAAACCGCCAATTACTGAAAAAATCAATAGTATGTAATTCATCTTTTCTAAATTATAGTTATAAAAAAAGCACTACCAACCTGTCCTTTCGAAGGACCTGTCGCAGTGCAGGAATTATCTCTCTTTTCCGTACCGTTATTCTCCGGTATGTCCGTCTAATATCTTCGCAGCCTCGGCTTCAAGTTTTCTTAAATCGGCCAGCAAGGTTTTACGGTCTTGTACCATTTCACAGTACAATCGAGCCATCTCTACCGCCACCATCGCCATCATAGATTCCGAATCCATCAATCCGTCTTTATACTTGTCCTTATAAAAAGCCCAACGCTTGTTGAACAAGTCGGCAGCATCTCTCCAATATTTTTCGTCCGCTCCATAATCGACCCGCAAGGCTAACGGGGTTTTCAGATCGGCGATCCTCAGAGTTATTTTTAATTTATCATCGTTCATAGCATCTATTCGTTCAAGAGTGAGATGCATTTATCGATTTCCCGCACTAATCTGGCAAACCTGACTTTTGTTTCTTCGGTACTCGAACCATCTTGCCCCGCAACCGTCTTCGAGAGTTTCAAATTTCCATATCTTTTCTCCAACTCTTCGTACTTACTTTGCAAAGCTTGCATCTCTTGTTTCTGATGCATCAACTGCTCTTTCAAAATACCGTTTTCGTTCTCGAAAGCCTTACATAAATCACTCATAGCATGAAACTTAGCAATCAGTGAATCTATTATGTCTTTCGAACTTCCGGCCATTATCCCACCAAATTTCTATACAAATATAGGTATTTCCCGCCAAAAGCTGTAACATCGACCCAATTATTTCTTTTTTTCTCTCTTTTATTACAAATTTTAAATTTATTTATCTCTTATCGCCATACAACGATATAGAAAGAAATCAATCAAAAACAGCTGTTCAAAACTGGGAGTAAATGAAAGGAACCAGTTCGCTCGAACGCACCTGCAAAACAAAGAAGAGTACCAGCGCCAGAATAGCTGCCTTAACTACCAGCGGCGACCACGAAAGCTCGCGTTGCAGCCACTGCGACCAGCGATGCGGGGCAAAATGGAGCAGATAACCGACTACCAAAGCCACGAATATAACGGCGTATCCCGACACGAAGGAGGGAATGGCTTCGGGACGGAAGTTGGTGAATATCTGGGTTAATATCTGTCCGGCAATATCAAGAGAAGGCGACCGAAAGAATATCCAGCCGGCGGCCACAACATGGAACGTGAGCAAAACATGAAAGAAATGGCGGATAATACCCGGGCGATCGTCTTTCGCCACAGGGAATATACGCCGATAAACTTTATGGACAATCAACAAAACGCCATGCCAAGCACCCCATATCACAAAAAGCCACGAAGCTCCATGCCAAAGCCCACCCAGCACCATAGTTATGAACAAATTGAAATAGGTGCGGATTTTGCCTCGACGATTCCCGCCCAAAGATATATAGAGATAGTCTCGCAACCAACTCGACAAAGAGATATGCCAGCGACGCCAGAACTCGGTAATAGAACCCGACTTATAGGGAGAATCGAAATTGATTTTAAAACGATACCCCATAAGCAAGGCTATGCCGATAGCCATATCGGAATAACCCGAAAAATCACAGTATATCTGCAAGGTATAGCCATAGACACCCATAAGATTCTCGAATCCGGTATAGAGCATGGGATTGTCGAAAATGCGGTCTACGAAATTGACACTAATGTAGTCGGAGATAACCACCTTTTTAATCAATCCGCACATGACGAGAAAAAGACCTTCACCCAACAGCATAGGTGTAATCTCCAACGGACGGTGTATCTGAGGGACAAAGTCTTTCGCCCGAACTACGGGACCCGCCGCCAACGGAGGGAAGAACGAGAGGTAAAAAACATAATCTCTCAAATTCGTCACCGGGGACATTTGCCGCCGATACACATCTATAATATAGCTCAACGAACGGAAAGTGAAAAAAGAGATACCGATGGGCAACACAATATCCAACGGATCGAAAGGCTCACGGGTGAAATCGGCAATCGTACCCAGTAACAAGTTGGTGTATTTGAAATAACAGAGCATGCCCAAATTGACCGCCATGCTCATCAAAACGAAAAATCGACGCATCCATTTCCACGAAACCCAACCTAAAAGCCGCCCCAACGAATAGTCCGAAAGGGCGACGAAAAGCAACAACAGGAAACACAGCCCACTCGATTTATAATAGAAATAGAGAGAAAAAAGTATCACGAAGTAGATACGCAAAGTATCGCGCCTCGCCAACAACCTGTATATCCAGATAAATCCGACGAAAAGAAACAGAAACAATCCGGTATTGAACATGAGCGGATTCTGCCCGTCATAAACGAATAAATCCACGACTTTCGATACGTCGATACTTTCCCAAAAGGAGATCGCACCGGTCTTTATATTATTGAGCCACTCTATCCACATATTCTTGATAAGCTTTCATAAGAGCACGATACAACATTTCGCCCTGCACCCGATAGCCCGTCTCGGTGCAATGGGTGCGGTCATAGGCCATGAACCCGGCCTTCCGCCATTGCGAGGACGAACCTTCGCCTCCGGCAATTTCGTACCAATCCCAACAAGCTAGCCGATGCTCCACCGCATAGGAACGAATCGTTTCCCGAACGAGCTTTACCCGAGCATTCGGCGTATAATAAACTCTACGTTTTTTATTTACGCGACGCACCCGACGCCGAGCGCATTCGGCCGGAGTAGTCAGCAAAATTTGAGCCTGCGGACAATCTTTTCGCAAAGACGAAACGACGGTATCGATCTGTTTATATAACTCGTCGCGGGTCAAAGAGGTGGAAAACGACTCATTCGTACCCAACGACAAAACAATAAGCGACGGCGAGAGTGCTGCCACTTGCTCGGAAAAGCCGGGAATGGCAGCATAACTACTGTAAAAAGCCCCGTTGTTGCCGATAGTGTGGTAAAGAATTCCGCTCTCACCGGTTTCAAGGCTCGCTCCATAAATGGCCAAAGGCGTCTCTTTCGAGACGGCTTCTCCCGTAAGATGAACGCTACACACGGACTCCTCCCACGAAAAATGGGTTAAAAAAGGTAATCGAGTTTCACCCTCGACCAAAAAGGGTTCTGAAATTACTCCCGGGAAAGAGTCGACCGGCGCATGGAACAAACGAACTTTCTTGAAACCGGCACAGTCATCGTTTTTACTAAGCGTGGAAACCGTCAAATCAATGCGACCGTTACGGGGTACAATAGCTATACCGCCTACTCCCGGTGTATAGTTACTATACTTCCGCCCTACACAACGAGAAAAATTCCAACTTCCGTCCGCCACGACCGAATAATCTCTCGGTTCATTGGTCTTCGCTAATTTCAAAGGAACGACCAACCCACGCCCTGCATCCCCGAACCTTCGCTGCAACGGTAATCGGACAGCCTCGGTGAGAAACCCTGCCTGAACATGCGAATCGCCGATATGAACCATCGCCACTACCCGAGGAACAGTATCCGTGTCGTTCTGCAACCGTACCATTCCATCGAACAGAACCGACCAATCGGCATCGTTAAACTCGATAACGTTTTTCTCTTTTTTCAAAAAAGAGGGTACAGTAACGGTGTCGCCTGTCAGCTGTGCACAAAGTTGCACTGCCAGCACTGCGACAACGAAGAAAAACCCTATTACCGACAAACGAAATTTCATAAGCCTTCCCGATTCATTTCATACTCCAACGACTTGACAAACTCGGTCGCCAATCGTTTACCGCCTTTATGGTTAATGTGCGTATAGTCTTTATTCGCCTGCCCGTTAGCGACATAATCGAGCATCCCGTTGTGCCCTCCCATCGCCTCGTATGTATCCCAAAAAACGACACCAGCACTTCGTGCCGCACGACGTTGCGCTTCGGAAAGAGCGACTACCGCCGGCATCGTAACGAAAGCCCCGTTCGCTTTGCGACTGCGATCACCTACTCCCATCAATATAATATCGGTATGCGGATAGCACTCCCGCAAGTGACGAACAACCTCCGTCATCTTACGGGCATAAGACCCGTAATGCAAAATTTCGGGAGTCATCACATTCAGTCCGTATTGCAACACAATGGCATCGTAGGGAACGATACTATCCATCTGAACCGCCCTTTCTCGGGACAACGCCCCGAGCGAAAGACCCGAATAACCACGAGTCGATATATTATCGACAGCAATGCCCTGCACATCGTCCAGCCACACGCCTATGGCTGCAAATCCCGGTGTATTTCCCACCCTTACTTGAAAACGTGGGGTTTGCCCCTCTACCACCAAAGATTGAATCTCATAAGAACCCGCAACGGGAAAAACCTGCCACTCGCCATCGGCTATTTTCAACTCGACCGAACAATCCTGCCGGGCAACAAATACAAAACGAGACAGTGCCCAACTATCGGCATGTTCTATTTTCGTAGTTCCTCTGTATTGAGCCGTAGCACCCTCCAACGGTACGAAATACTGCTGCTGCAAAGTCATGACTTTCCAGTCGACTTCTTTGGGTTTCAAGACACTATGCACTTCCCAACCTTCGCCCGACTGTATGACCGACCGACGAAATCCGGGAAAATCGGAATGCATAGACACGTATCCCACACCACTCCCACCATATCGGGATTGTAACAAACTTCGCACGTCTTGCGTGAATATATCGGCCTCGATAAACGAATCGCCCAAAAATGCCAAACGCACGGGACGTTCCAATGAGGCTCGTTCCTTCAAGGACGAGAGAAGATGAGACAAACCATTTTTCCCCGGCGAGAAATCTTCGAACAAAACCACATCGCCGTCCCGTCGGGGAAAATTCCCGACCTCTGCCGTATCGGACGGAATATTCGTCACGAGAAGAGTGTCGGCTGTTTCTTGTACCTTTATCGTATCGGGCACGACTTGTCTATCCTGCGGTTCATCTTTCTCCACAGAGGAAAGAGAGTCCACCCCCTCGTTCAACCACTCCGTTCCCTCCTCCTGCCACTCTGCATCGCCCGGCAAATCCAAATCTTGCTCATCGACACGGATATCGGAAAAGAGATCGACAGGTTTCGTCGCGAATCCACCCCACTCCAAAACAGGCAACTGAGTCAGGAGAAACAGAAAAACGAGAGAGAGTACCAACAGAGCAACCACATGCCCGTCTTTGTATTTAGAGGAATTATTCCCTTGCTTTTTATTCTTCACTTCGGCTATTCAAATGAGACTACAAAAATAGAGAAAGGAGAGTGGAGAAAAAAGAACTCGCCCTATTTTTCTACCGAGCTACCTCCCATTTCCGCATTTCACACAAAAATAGGGAAAGATTTATATCTACGAACGATTCCTTCCAAATTTCACTCGTCCCATTCACATTTCTTACAGTTCTCTCCCTCCTCACGATTTTTTCAAGAAACAACTATCCTATTTGCTTTTTTCAGATTTTTTTTCTAATTTAGCTTTCGGAATGTTGACACTCGCCCTATTACCGCCAATCGACGACTGGGTATACATCGTGGTCTATACGATATATGCCATTACCATACTGGGTACGATCGTGATAATCATCACAGAGAATCGCAATCCGGTAAAAAGTTTGGCATGGGTGCTCGTATTGGCATTTCTTCCCATCGTAGGATTGGTTTTCTATATTTTTTTCGGGCAGAATTTCAAGGCGAAAAGAATGGTTTCCCGACGCATAAAGAGGAAATTGCGAAAGCGGGATTATCATTCGATCGTCAATATCGACAGTCTTCCACTGAGCGAGGAGAGCAAGCAAGAGATAAGATTGTGCCACAGTTTGTGCAGTGTACCGTACTATTCGGGAAGCCACGTGAAGATATTCACTTCGGGAGAAGACAAATTCAAACACTACCTGCAAGATTTGGAGATTGCCCAAGAGTATATCCATATCCAATATTACATCTTCGAGGACGATAAACTCGGCAACCGAGTCAAGGAGGTTTTGCTTCGATGCGCCCGCCGAGGCATACAAATAAGAATCCTATACGACGATGTGGGTTGTTGGTCGGTGAAAAAACGTTTTTTCAAAGAGATGCAGGATGCGGGAATCGCCGTACGTCCTTTCCTTGAAATCACATTTCCCCAGCTCGCCAGCCGAATCAATTACCGGAACCACCGCAAAATAACGGTCATCGATGGAAAAATAGGCTACATAGGAGGCATGAATATCGCCGACCGCTATGTCGAAGGAACCAAATGGGGAACGTGGCGCGACACACATTTGCGTATCGAGGGGCCTGCGGTAAGAGGATTACAATTGTTGTTCGCCGTCGATTGGAGCTACGAATGCAAAGAGGTTCTTTCGGATTCCCGATTTTTTCCACCGGTAGCAGACAAAGGGAAAAGCGGCATACAAATCGCTCCGGGCGGCCCCATAGGGGAATGGTCGAACATCGCCATGCTTTTCTTGAAAGCGATTACCAATGCTAAAAAAAACGTATATATACAAACGCCTTATTTCCTGCCTACCGAAAGTTTGGTGAAAGCCTTGCAAACCGCAGCTCTCGCCAAAGTGGACGTGCGGCTAATGATACCGGAACGGTCGGACTCGACGGTGTTGCGTTTTGCATCGTTTTCTTACATAACGGAAATGTTACGCGCCGGGGTAAAAGTTTACTTTTACCAACCGGGCATACTTCATTCCAAGACGATCATCATAGACGACGAGTTATGTTCGGTAGGCTCTACCAACTTCGACTTCCGCAGCTTTGAACACAATTTCGAAGCCAACGCTTTCATTTATGACCGAGAGGTCAACAGTGAAATGAAACGTATTTTCTTGGAGGACCAGCAACAATGTCGTCGCATTATCCAACACTATTGGCGACACCGTCCCCTCTATCAAAAAGGGATAGAGTCTATCATGAGGTTATTGAGCCCTGTATTATAAAGACGACTCCCGAAACTCTTCGCTCATATTGACCAGCCATATCTTCTCGGTCGCCCGGGTGAAAGCCGTATAAAGCCAACGATAGAAATCGAGCGAAACCGCACCCTGAGGGATATACCCCATATCGACATAGACATGTTTCCACTGACCGCCTTGCGCTTTGTGACAAGTTACCCCATAGGCATATTTTACTTGCAAAGCGTTGAACCACGGATCGGTTTTCAGCCGTTTCATTTTTTCTCTCTTTGTCGTAACGTCATAATAGTCGGCCAAGACTTGCGCAAAAAGAGTCTCCTGCTGTTCCCTTGTCAGAGAAGGGGACTCACTGGTAAGGGTATCCAATAGAATCTTAGCTTCCATCTCGACTTCCAAATCGGGGAAATAAAGCTGTACATCGGCAAAGCGGAAACCATACATATCGGTACGTTTAAGTACTCGCACGACACGGGCCACATCGCCGTTAGCGATGAAATCGACCTCTTTATAGTCCTTTCCCCAGAAATAGTTATTCTTGGCGACCAACAACAGATCGCCTGCGGTAAGTTCCTCTTCCCGATAGAGTATCTGGTTGCGAATCCCCTGATTGAATATATTGGCCCTTTTATTGGAACGGGTAACGACAATCGTTTCGTCGAGTCCGACACGGTCGTAAGAGTCGGATATACGTTCTACCAAATACTCTCCGCTAAGAGCCTCGACATCGGGAAACCCGTTCACCCGCAAGCAGGGTCGGGGCAATGGCATCTCTTCCATACATTCCCGCAAACGGGTGGCATTATAGAGGATTCCCGATTCGGCAGCCTGCCGAGCGACCTCCCGCAATTCATATTCCACGACATTCAATCCGTAACCGCCCATGACGGCGGCATCCAAAGCCGGACTACGCTCCTGACCCACCGGAGGCAGCTGTGCGGTATCGCCCAACAAAATCAACCGACAATGCTCGCCTGAATAGACATACTCGACCAAATCGTCGAGCAGCCTCCCGGAACCATAAACCGCCCCTTCGCCCACCGAGTTGGCAATCATGGAGGCCTCGTCGACAATAAACAGCGTGTGTTTCGCCAGATTTTCCCCGATAAGAAATCCTTCCATATCGGGCGAATAGCTCTTTTGCCGATATATCCTCCGATGAATCGTATAGGCCGGGTGACGAGCATACCGAGAAAACACCTTAGCCGCACGCCCCGTAGGAGCCAGCAGTACCACCTTGCTCTGCAACTGTGTCAAGGCTTTGACCAAAGCTCCCACCAGCGAGGTTTTACCAGTTCCCGCATATCCCCGCAACAGGAACAACGAGTCGTCCCGTCCGTCGAGGACAAAAGCGGCTAGCTGCTGCAACAACTCACTCTGTTCGCGATTCGGTTCGTACGGCAAACAACTTTCTATCTGATGGACAAGCAGGTCGGTAATCATATGCAATCGGTTAAAGCATACTGCAAAAATAACGTTTCCCGGTTTCTTTACCTACATTTGCATAGGATAAAATACCGGTGTATTTTTGTAGGCATAGTCAAGCCGAAAATACAATTTTCATTTACCTTTGCGCTCACCTTTCACTATATTTGTAGAATATCGGAGGCGGTTCGGCATAGTCAAGCCGAAAATGTAATTTTCGCTTGCCTCTGCGCTCACCTTTCACTATATTTGCAACAAATACGAAGGCAAACAACGGTTATTTCCAACCACCCGACCCTTTGCACTACGTGCCGCCTCTCCTATATTTTGCCTTGCAAAACACAGGGGAAGAGGCTAAACTCGGAGATACCTTGCTCTGTTTGCACAAAGACAGTTAAAACAAATTGACGATGGAACCGATAGAGGCACTGAACCGACCGATAAAAGAGAGTCACAAATACATCTTGGCGATGTATGCCGACGGTTCGTATCTGTATATTCTATTACAACACACGGAGAATCGTGACGAAATCGTAACGGAACGTTTACCGTTGACCTCAGAAAAGGGAGTTCCTTCTATCGAAGAGGCGGTTTTCTCCCAACCCATATTGACCCGTCCGTTCGAGAAAGTCTTTTTCATAACCGACTCTCCTCGGTTTATCTTTATCCCCGACGCATTCGCTTCGACGGAGGACAATCCTCTCTATTTCGATTTTTGTTTTCCAGACAGCGAGGGAACTTTGATTTCGACCGACCTACCTCAAACAGGGGCAAAAATACTTTTCGACCTGAACACAGAGCTGTCGTCTTTCGTGAAACGCACGTTGGACCGCCCCGTACTGCTACACAGGTTGGCTCCGGCGTGCGAATACTTTTTCAGAAAAAACCGCTTGGGATATACGTCCAAAATGTATGTTCACTGGGAAACCGACCATATCGATTTGTTTTGTTTCAACCAACAGGGCTTCCTGCTATCCAACAGTTTTCGCATACGCCATATCAACGACGGTATATATTATCTATTAAACGCTTGGAAACAATTGGGATTCCATGCCGGGGAAGACGAACTGTCCCTGTCCGGGAACCATGAGAATCTCCGACAAAATGTTATCCCGGCTCTTCGGAAACATCTGTCTTATATCACCTTGACGAAGTTCCCTTCCCACGCTCTCACCGGGAAAGAGAATCTGCCGTTACCTCTACGCCTAATATCCGTCTACATACGATAACCCGACACCACCATATCCCGTAAAACAAAAAAATGCTTTCGGGATTCAACCAAACCCCGAAAGCATCTCTAACCTAATCTCCCAAAAAGCCTATAATTCGAATTTATACATACGAGCCAATCGCAACTGATACTCATATTCCAAAGAGAGTTTATTCTCAAAAGCTTCATAAAGTTGCGTAGCATCTACCAAGTATTCCACCATCGAGATCTTGCCGGATGCCAAAGCTTTCTGTAACAATTCAAAATTATTCTGCCGAGTCAACAGCTCATATCTCTCCCGATTATCTTTCAACGCAACCGCTTCGTTATAGGAAGACTGCAACGCCGCCAACGTCTGCAACTCCTTGTTATTAACAGTGAAAGAACCGGCCACCGCTTGTGCTTTGGCTATCTTCACTTTCTTGCGATTGGCAAATAAAGGAATGGAAACGCCCACGGACAATCCGTTGAAACGCTCGCCCAACTCGTAGGCATGACGATAGCCCAGCTCGAACTTCGGCAACCAGCCTGCCCGGTTGAGAGAAACCTCCTTACCGGCGATCTGGTTTTCCTGCCGCAACATTTGTAATTCGGGATCGGATTGCAACGCCTGTTCTTTCAAGTCATCGAACGATGCCGGCAACTCCCTATCGGAATATTCCGTCAGAGCCGACTCCGCCAAGTTCAACGGCTCACCGCCATTCAACGCCTGCAACTGCGCCAGACAAGCGGCCAGCTCATTCCGGCGTTGTATATTGCTCGTCGTGATATTCAACTGCTCGATTTCGATTTTATTCACGTCCAGAATATTGGCATCGCCAGAGGTCAGCCGTTCACGATATAGTTTGACCAACTCGTCGGCGGCAGCTTGCCTCTCGTTTCCCAACCGAATACAACGATTCAAATAGATCACCTGCAAACACAGCTCCTTTGCCTGCAACAATATTTGTTGTCGCAAAACAGCCTGCTGCCCATCGTACAAAGTACGTTTCAAATTTCCTATTTTATTCCGCTGAACATATAGCGAAGGAAAATCGAACGACTGGGAAACCGAAATATCGTACTTGCGGTCTTTGGCATTGTCGGCTCCCCATAAATGTTCGAACTCGAAGTTAGGGTCTTCCAACGTGTTCTGTGAAGATACTTCGGCTTTCTGACTCAAAACGATTTGAGCCCCGGCTTTCAATTCGGGATTGTTCGTTTCGATAGAAGCCAATATATCCGCCATATTATTTTGTGCTCCTATATTCGCAACAGCGAATACAAAAAGACATAAAAAGCCATTTCTCATCGATTTTCTTTTTTACGGTTCATAATCCAATAAACGACCGGAACGACAAAAGCATTGAGGAAAGTCGATGTTATCAATCCTCCTAAAATGACTTTTGCCATAGGGCTTTGTATTTCATTCCCCGGCAGATCGCCACCCAAAGCCAAAGGAATGAGTGCAAGAGCCGATGTAAGTGCCGTCATCAATATGGGGTTCAACCGGTCGAGCGAACCTCTTAAAATGGTATCGTGCAACGAATTACCTTCGGACAGCATCGTATTATAGTGCGAAACCAACAACATACCGTTACGCGTGGCGATTCCGAAAAGAGAAATAAATCCGATAATAGCCGGTATGCTTATCTCTCCGGTCGTAAAGCGCAAGATAAACACGCCTCCGATAAGTGCCAACGGAAGATTCAGCAAGATGACCGCCGACTGCGATACGCTTCGGAGCTGATTGTATAACAACAAGAATACAACCAGCAAAGAAAAAAGCGAAACGAACGAAAGCGTACGAGAAGCTGCCGCCTCGCTTTCAAACTGTCCTCCATACTCGATGAAATAACCTTCGGGGAGCACCACGGTTTCATCGATACGTTCCCTTATATCGTCCACCACACTACGCAAATCGCGGTCGCTGACATTGGCCGATATGACAATCTTACGTTTCACATTCTCCCTATTGATCGTATTGGGTCCCGTGGCGGACTTGATTTCCGCCAAATAACTCAATGGAACTTTCCCGTCTTGGGTATCGACCATCAAATCTCCTATCTTGGCCGCCGAAGAACGTTCATCGTCTTTTACTTTTACCGTCAAATCGAATGTGCGGCTTCCTTCGTACACCTGCGACACAACCTCGCCAGCCAATGCGACATCGATAAATTCGGCGAATTCGGACAGCGATACGCCATAACGAGCAAGCATTTCCCTGCGCGGAGTGATTTTCAATTGCGGGCGTTCGATTTGTTGCTCCACATTCAAATCGACCACTCCATCGATTGCCGAAATATTCTTCTTAATCTGATTGCCCAACATAAACATGCGGTTCAAATCATCGCCGAAAAGTTTAATGGCAATACGTGCCTGAGTACCGGAAAGCATAGCGTCGATACGGTGAGAAATGGGTTGTCCAATCTCGATATTCACCCCCGGAATCACCGACAGTTTTTTGCGTACATCGGCAACGACCTCGGCATGCGAACGGTCTCCCAATACAAAGGGGGCTTCTATCTCGGAGGTATTCACGCCCAAAGCATGTTCATCAAGTTCGGCACGCCCCGTCTTCCGGGCGACAGTCTGTATCTCGGGAACTTCAAGTAGAAGTTCTTCTGCCCGACGACCGATATTGTCCGATTCCTCCAACGAGATACCGGGCAAAGTGCTCACGTTGATTGTAAACGAACCTTCATTAAAAGGAGGCAAGAAACTACGTCCCAACGTGAAAAAGGTAATCATGGCAGCCACAAACAGGGCGATAGTCCCGCCCAGCACACCGGTACGGTGACGCAGCGCCCACTCCAAAGCCTGCCCATAATATTTTTTCAAAGTACGGGCGACAAACGGCTCACGACTAATATCCTTATCGGTCTTTCCTTTGCCCAACAGATAGCTGCACAGTACCGGCGTCAACGTCAATGCAACGACTGTCGATGCAAACAATGCGACGATAAAAGCAATACCGAGGGGCACGAGCATGCGGCCTTCCATGCCGGTCAAGAAAAAGAGCGGAATAAAAGTGACAATAATGATTAATGTAGAATTGAGAATAGGCATACGCACCTCGCGCGAGGCTTCGAACACGACTTCGACAATCGGCTTCCGTTGTCCCGGCGGTAACAGTCGATTTTCCCGCAGATGTTTATATACATTCTCCACATCGACAATGGCATCATCGACCAAAGATCCTATGGCTATGGCCATACCACCGAGGCTCATCGTATTGATGGTCAACCCCATAAAATGGAGCGCCAATATAGAGAACAGTAAAGACAACGGCAAAGCGACCAACGAAATGAGCGTCGTACGCACATTCATCAAGAAGAAAAACAGAACGATCACTACGAATATAGCCCCTTCGTATAAGGACTTTTGTACATTGTTTATGGAACTTTCGATAAAATGAGACTGACGGAATATATCGGTCGAAACCGTGACATCGGCCGGCATATTTTTCTGTAACTCGTCCATCGAAGAAAGCAGTTTTTCCGTGAGGTCGAGAGTACTCGTATTGGGCTGCTTGGTAACTGTCAGCAAAACGGCAGGATTGGCCCGAACCGAAGCCGTACCCAATTTAGGGGCTTTGTCTCCTATCTTCACCTCGGCAACGTCGCCCATCAACACAGGAACGCCATCAACCCGTTTTACCACGGCTTTGGCAATCGCATCGACGTCGGTCGTAGCGACAGCTCCCCGTACAATGTATTCATTGCCATATTCATACAAAATACCTCCGTTGGCATTCCGGTTCATCTCACGAGCAGCATTGAGAACCTCGTCCAATGTGACACCGTACTGTTTCATACGGGGCAAGTCCAAAAGAATCTGGTATTCCTTCATCTCGCCGCCGATAACCGTAACCTGCGCCACACCGCCGATAGAAAGCAAGCGGGGACGGATAGTCCAATCGGCCAACGTGCGCAAATCTCTCAAAGATGTAGAATCGGACGTCAGACCGATAATCATCATCTCGCCAAGAATAGAGGATTGAGGGCCTAATGTGGGAGTTCCCACTCCCTCGGGCAAACTTTCACCCACAACAGCCAATTTCTCGGAAGTAATCTGCCGTGCCCGATAAATATCGGTTCCCCAATCGAATTCCACCCAAACCACCGAAAACCCGGTCGTCGAGGAGGAACGTACCCTACGCACATCGGTCGCTCCGTTCAATGCGGTTTCTACGGGGAAGGTCACCAACCGTTCCACCTCCTCGGGCGCCATACCCGGAGCCTCGGTCATGACGACTACCGTAGGAGCATTCAAATCGGGAAAGACATCAACGTCCATTTTCATAGATGTGTACAATCCCGCAAAAAGTAACAATACAGATGCCACTAAAATCAGCAGCCGATTGTTCAAAGAATATCGGATAATTTTATTCAACATGGCTGTAATGTATTAGTGGTTGTGCGAATGGCCTTCGGGAATCACTCCGCTATTGGCGGCGAGTTTTACCTGATAGACACCCCGTGTAACGACTTGGTCGCCTTCGTGCAAACCGGACAATATTCTCACATTCTCGCCATCGGAATTTCCGACTGTAACTTCTTGCTTTTTATACTCTTCTTCGTCCAAACGCAAATAGACGAAATAGAGCCCTTGTTCCTCGGTTAGTGCCGAAACAGGAACCACGATCGCATTATCGATCGATGCCGTCAACAAAAAGACTTCTATGTAGGCTCCGGGAACTACCTCGCCCTTATTGTCCAATTCGAAAACCACGGGGATATAAGCACCTCCCGCCAAAGTTCCCTTTCCGTAACTCAACAATCGCCCGTTCAACCGAGAAAGCTCATACACCCGGTCGTCATAAGGTGTCTTGAAATTGGCCGAAACAACCGCTGGCAATTCCTTATAATAACGTTGAGGAACTTCGGCCCGCAATTGTAAACGTTTATTTTGCGAAAGGGTCATCAGCGGTTGTCCCATCTCTACAAAATCACCGTCTTTCACCATGATATTTTTCAAATAACCTCCCATAGGGGCTTTCACGGCACTGCCCGACTTTCCTCCGCCAATGGCTTCATAAGCCAATTTCACCGTCTCATAGTCTTTATATATCTGTTCGTATTCCTGTCGGGAAATAATCAGATCCTTTACCAATTCCTGAGCACGCTCATAGGTCTTGCGAGCAGTTTCGTAATCGATATAAGCCCGTTTAGCCGGATCTCCGGTAGCCATCTTCTCGGCAGAAACATTCAACAACACACTGCCTTTGGCAACCGAACTACCGTCGGTAATATGTTTACCGGCCAATGAAACCACACCGGCAACCGGCGAAACAACGGTTATTTCATCTCCCTGCGCAGCCAATAAAGTTCCCGAGCAAGAAATAACGCCGTGAAATTTTTCGGGACGGATAGTCTTGGTCGTTAAACCTATGGCTTCGGCCTCGGCTTTTTTCAAAATTATCTCGTCGCTATGTTCTTCGGCTTCATGGTCATGACCTTCGTGTTCGTCGTGATTATGATCATGAGCTTCTATATGATCGCTATGTTGATGCTTATGTTCATCACTGTGAGAAGAAGAAGAAGAAGAACCCGAACACCCCCAGAATATATAAGTGAAAAGAATTGAGAATATAATATTTCGTTTCATAGGTATAATTAATTATGGAATAAATAATAGTTATCAGTTCGAATACAAAAATACCGAACGAATTCTCTCTTATGGAATTAAGAGATATTTATACCTATGCGACGGGAGGAGCCCGCAGCCCCAACGTTTTAAGAAAAGTAAATGTATGCAGCCGCTCGATGTAAATACCGAAACAGGGAGATACCTCCAAACTGTCGATAACGAAATCGGACAACATAGCCCACGTCCCCAACAAAATTTTTACCGGGGCAAACTTTAATGTAAGATATTGATTTAAAGAAACTATATCGACCGGAGCCTTATATGCAAACCAACTACAACCGCTGCAATCGCCAGCCTTTTCGGGGACATCGGACGAATGGGTATCTCCCGACTCTGCGGCATCGATTACCCAGCAGATCATACCATTCTCATGATGGTGATGAGGAATCACCGTCGAAAAAACAGCCAGACAACCGGCCAAACAAACGAACAGTATTTTCAGTTTTTTCGCCCACATAAGACTTAATCTTGCAGACAAAGGTAAGGGAGATTATTTCAGAGGAGTTATACGATCCTTTCTTTTTTAGAAAATTTAAATATTCGACTTTACCCAATGGGAAATACATTCCGCTATCCCCTATTCGTCCAAGTCGTCATCTTCGAAATCGAAATCAAAATCGAATCCATCATCGGCATACTCCGATTCGAGGAATTGCTTCATTTGACGACCGTCTCTTTTCGTCGGTCGTCCCAATCCTTTTTGGCGATTGACAAAACCTCCTATACGCACCATTTCGAGCAATTCGTATTGTTCCGGCGGAGTGATATTCTCCAAATACCCGGGAACTAATTTTGCCCCCATACGATTTTCGGAGAGAGCCAAAACTCGAAAAGAATATGTTACAGGCGGTTTTCTCACCTGTATGACATCGCCAACTTTGATCATTCTGGAAGGCTTCACCGCAACTCCGTCGAGCATTACCCTTCCCTTTTTACAGGCTTCGGTCGCTATGGTACGAGTTTTAAAAATGCGGGTAGCCCACATGAATTTATCAATTCTTACCTCGTCTTTCGCCATATCTGCTATTTATTGTTATATTGATTCATAGTTTGCTGCACGCCGGCTAAACAAAAACTCTTGATAATCTCGCCGGCTCGTTCCAACTTTTCGGGGAGTTGCTTCTCCTCTTCCGGAGGAAAAGATCCTAAAACGAACTCTATTTGTCCCCCTCGCGGAAAATCATTCCCTATACCGAATCGAAGACGGGCATAGCATTGTGTACCCAATATTTCGCAAATATGTTTCAATCCATTATGACCGGCATCGCTGCCTTTGGGTTTCAATCTCAATGTACCGAACGGCAAAGCCAAATCGTCTACGACGACAAGCATATTCTCCACCGGTATATTTTCTTTTTGCAACCAGTACCGAACCGCATTTCCGCTCAAATTCATATAGGTCGAAGGTTTCAACAAAACCAACACACGTCCTTTTAACCGAAGTTCGCATGTAGCACCGTAACGTCCATCGGTAAAAACGAGATTGGACGCCTTAGCTAAGGCGTCCAATACTCTGAATCCTATGTTATGCCGGGTATTCTCGTATTCATAACCGATATTCCCCAACCCTACAATCAGATATTTCATCAATAAAACAGGTTTATCGATCGTTATTTAGCGGCAGCTTGCGCACCACGAGCGGCACGAGTCAAGTTAACCGCACAAACCACGGCATTCTTGGCGTTCATCAATTCCAAACCTTCGAAATGGAGTTCTCCCACTTGCAAGGTTTTACCCAATCCCAAATTGTCGATATTGATTACCAAACGTTCGGGGATATTGGAATAGATGGCTTTTACTTTCAGTTTTCTCATCGACAGACTCAATTTACCACCGGCACGTACACCTTCGGAGTGTCCTTCGAGTTGAACCGGAACTTCCATAACAACGGGTTTCTTATCCGATACTTCCAAGAAATCCATATGCAGAATAGCATCGGTCACAGGGTGGAATTGCAAATCTTTCAATACCGCCATCTTTTTTTCACCATCGATAGTCAACTCGACTGCAAAAATATCGGGAGTATAAACCAATTTACGAACGGCATCCTTAGTCACAGTGAAATCGGTAACGATAATACCTTTTTTACCACCGGGAAGTTCTACCAACTTTTCACAGGGTTTGAGCGCTCCCTGATAAGGCAATTCTACCAACTCGCCACCATTCAGCACTGCGGGAATCAATCCTTGCTTACGCAAACCTTTTACTGCTTTCTTGCCCAAATCGGTACGGGCCGTACCATTTAATTGAAATGTTTTCATCGTTGTGTTGTTTTGTGTTACTCAAAATTAAGCTTTCACTGCTCCTTAATTTCCCATCACACGGAATTTTCAAAAAGCGGGGCAAAGTTAACATTTTATTTTCTTACCCACAAGCCTTTACGAAATTATTCCTCTCGAAACAAAAAATCGGGGAAGCGTTTTTTCTCCGCTCTCCTTTCGCTATCTTTGTCACTATGAAGATAGGTGCGGTTCGGCATAGCCAAGCCATAAATGTAATTTCCGTTTGTCTTTATACTCACCTTTCACTATCTTTGCAATTCATAATAAAGAATTTAAACACACTAACCACCATGAAAGGAAAAATCTTGGTTACCGGAGGAACGGGATACATCGGGTCTCATTCCACAGTAGAACTGCAAAACGCAGGTTACGAAGTTGTCATCATCGACAATCTATCCAACTCTAACATCGAAGTACTCGACGGAATCGAACGTATCACAGGCAAACGTCCTACGTTCGTTCAAGCCGACTGTACCGATATAGAGGCTTTGCGTCAGCTTTTTAAAGAGAATCCCGGAATAAAAGGGATCATACATTTCGCGGCGAGCAAAGCAGTGGGCGAATCGGTTCAAAAACCTTTGCTCTATTACCGCAACAATCTAATGTCTCTTGTTAATTTATTAACTTTAATGCCGGAATATGGCGTAGAAGGAATCGTATTTTCATCGTCTTGTACCGTTTACGGACAACCAGACGTTTTACCGGTAGACGAATCGGCTCCTATCAAACCCGCCTTATCGCCCTACGGCAATACCAAACAGATTTGCGAAGAAATCATTAAAGATACCATTCATGCCAACGCTCCTTTCAAATCGATCATTCTCCGTTATTTCAACCCGATAGGGGCACACCCGACCGCCGAAATAGGAGAACTGCCCAACGGCGTTCCCCAAAACCTTATCCCATACTTGACCCAAACCGCCATCGGTATTCGCAAAGAATTGAGCGTATTCGGCGACGATTATCATACTCCCGACGGTTCTTGCATTCGCGATTACATCAACGTCGTAGATCTTGCAAAAGCTCATGTGACAGCCATGAATCGTATGCTTGAAAATAAATCGCCCGAAGCTATCGAGATATTCAACCTCGGTACGGGGCGAGGGGTTTCCGTGCTCGAACTAATTTCTGCATTTGAAAAAGCTACGGGGGTAAAAGTTCCTCACAAAATAGTAGGACGTCGAGAAGGCGATATAGAACAAGTGTGGGCTAACCCTGAAAGAGCGAATAAAGTTCTAGGCTGGACAGCACAAGAAAGCATCGAAGACACGCTTGCTTCTGCTTGGAAATGGCAATTGAAATTACGCGAAAGAGGTATTATGTAATGTACAATCATCTATCTTTCTAAAAAACAGAGCCTTTAATAAAGGCTCTGTTTTTTGTTTCTATCAAAGTTATCAGACAAGAAATATCCTTCTGTCTTATTGCATTATATTGCTTTTGCGAGTATGAAGATAGGCTGCGGTTCGGCATAGTCAAATCGGAAATGAGATTTCCGTTTGCCTCTGCACTCGCCTTTCGCTATCTTTGCCTTAAACAGAAATAAGAAGATATGCCGGAGGTATGTAGATTCTTTGGAATTACAATCAGTTTATAAATGCATCAACGACCCAAAATCCAGTATAACAACAATAAATAATTATTTTATATCTCTTTCGTCAAGCTAAACTCCTTATCGGCAAATAATTCGGCTAACCCGGATATTTGTTTAAACCGTAATAATTCGTCCTTATCCATACCAATATTCCGCATAATCCAGCTATCGGACATACCGGCTTTCGTCAACTCCGAAACAATTTCGCACATCAATTCGATACAATGCGTACCTCTCGCCCTATTATGCCGTATGGTAGAAGCCATTCTGTTCGAAAGGTCTTTATCTATCACCACCACCGGCAACAAACCCTTTTCCCTGTCGTATATACGCTTGGAGGTTTTCATAACTTTATAGCGATGAAACCCGTCGACCAGTTCATACTGGTCTTTCTCCGGAATATAATAACACACACAGGGCATCGTATATCCGTCCTCCCAAATAGAAAGTTCGAGTAATTTCATCTCGGGCGGAGCAACAATATTCGGATTATACGTATTGGCGACCACTTTTTCCACGGGAACAGCAATCACATTGTAAACCGGACTTTTATACTCTTCCATTTTTCAAATCAATGCTTTATATTTTTCCATCACTCGTTCTTTTTGTTCTTTCTCGGCCTTATTCAAAGAAAAGCCCATGTATTTGCATGTATGATCGTTTTTAAGAATACATATACACATGCGTTTAAATGTGGGGAGTTCTTTAAATTCGGGGATATCAATATCGTCTAAATATTCCATTCGTACAGGTTTTTTCTCGGTCCTGTAATTGGAATGGTCGCCCACGGTAATAGGAATTCCCATCTTTTCCAGCTTTCGAATGGTTTCATCTGCCAGACACCCCCCTTTATCCCGCCAGAAGTTCATACTCACCGACAGTTTTCGCTGGTAATTTTTACGAGTGCTTTCCGGAAGCGTTTTCAACAAAAAATCCAAATATCCTTCCCATGTCATATTGGGTGGAAGTTTGATAGAATGCCAGCCCATCATAGATGTATTCCCATACAATCCGGCAAAATTCACCCCATTGACCCGACTTACCATTTTCCCCCACATATCCGGGTCTATCGCACGATACAACCGGAGGCTCGATATGGCTTGCGATATAAACGGGCTGGCCACCCTTTGCTTATCCAACGGAACCCCGGCTCGATAGTAGAGATCGTACAACTTATTATAATCCCAATGATACCGGCCGTTAGCGACCCACACGTCGGTCGTCAGCCAATCGTGTATGGGATAGGCATTGCAAATGCCATATTTCATCTCACGAATCCACTTCAAACCTTTATACTTCCTGTAATTCTTATCGCTATGAATCGTGCGCCAACGATTGAAACTTTCTTGTGTGCGAATGCCGATGAGACAACAAGTCCTGCGAGCTGCATTCCGCTTGTGCAACCATTCGGCGAACTTAATCTGAAACTCATAGTCCCATAAATCATCTGTATAAAAATCGAAGTCTTCTTTCGTATAACAGTTTTCTGGTTTTTCTCTTACCCATAACGGGCGCATAGAGTCCTCCCACGGGCGCCAATAGTTTTGATACATCGAAGCACACGTCGCAACCTTGAACGGGACGCAAATCCTATATACATCTAATATATCGGAATTAGATGCCAATACTCTGTCTACATAACGCGTCGTCTCCTCATATTGGACTTCATAGTCGATATGAAATACCCCCAATCTACGATTCAATTTATTCTGGCGAATATAATCGATACATAAATTAAGAAGCACACCGCTATCTTTTCCTCCCGAAAAAGAAACATACACATTATCAAAATCGGAAAATACCCGATTCAATCGCTCCAAAACGACTTCATACACACTGCTTCTCAGATTCCCCATTTGCCTCATACACCATTTTTACATACAATTTCCACGTTTTCAATTCAGAAAATCCACACGCCCGAAAGGCATCAACATGCCGAACATGAGAAATCGCATAAAGAGTGCAGTCTTGGGCAAACTCTTCTTTCGCTTTTTCGATAAGAGAAGTCAACAATTCGGAAGAATCTCCCGCCAAATAGTAATTATCGATACAAGCTCCCGCAGTTTTTCTTTCAACAGGCATAAAACCTTTTACCTCGCCTCGTTCCAAAGCGATAAACCAAAGGTGTTTACGAGAGGTTTTAAACGGATAATTATTGTTCTGACGAATAATGGGAACACTCATAACTAACGGCGCAACAAGGGCATATAGCCGCGCATCTGTCCCCGGCAATTTTTCTACTATCATGGTGGAGCATTTTTGTGATTCATTCGAAACATAACATCGGTATGTTCCAAATGCCTCTATCTTATTTTAGTCACAAAAATAAAAAAAGAATGAATATATACAGCAACAAAAATGTCACAATTTCACTATAACAATAATATATAAAATACGATTTATCGTTATTCTATGGGCAAACCGTACATTTAAAATGTTTTAGAACATATCCATTTATATTTTTCACAACACCTAAAAACCTGTCGCGAACAAATTTTTCCACTTAAAAATCATACCTGTCTTATTCCCCTTGTAATCTTTGTTTATTCACAAAAAATTTTTATCTTTACCCATAATTATAAAACTTTCTTAAATAATCGTTTTCTTAAATTAGAAATATTCTAATTTAAGAATTATTCTAATTACATTTGTACCAGAATTAAAAACACATCAAAAACAAAGAATGCTATGAGTAGTATTAAAGGAACAAAAACAGAACAGAACTTATTGAAAGCTTTCGCCGGAGAATCGCAAGCTCGTACTCGTTACACTTTTTTTGCCAGCGTAGCAAAAAAAGAAGGTTATGAACAAATCAGCGCCATTTTCATGGAAACAGCCGAACAGGAAAAAGAACATGCCAAAAAGTTCTTTAAATTTCTCGAAGGTGGTATGGTCGAAATCACAGCCTCCTACCCTGCCGGCGTAATCGGAACAACCGCTGAAAACCTGAAAGCGGCAGCAGAAGGTGAAAACGAAGAGTGGGTAGATCTTTATCCCGAATTTGCCAAAATCGCCGACGAAGAAGGATTCCCCGCTATCGCACACACATTCCGTAACGTCTCCAAAGTAGAAGAAGAACACGAGAAACGCTATCGCAAACTGTTATCAAACATCGAAAACGGAACCGTATTCTCCGACAGCGAAGAAATCGAATGGCAATGCCGCAACTGCGGATATGTGTTCCGTGGCAAAAAAGCGCCCGAAGTATGTCCCGCATGCGCTCACCCGCAAGCCTTCTTCGAACGCAAGAAAAACAACTATTAAAATTCAGTTTCAAAAATCTAAAAACAACCTATCGGTCCGCCCTTATCGGGTAGACCGATATTCTTTAATTATGGATATTACAGCATTACGAAACCTCACCTACGGGCTATATGCCGTAGGCACTAATGACAACGGCCGCCCTACGGGGTGTATCATAAATACTTGTTTTCAAGTAACCAGTGAAAATCCCATTGTCGCTATTTCCATGAACAAAAACAATTATACCCACGATATAATCGTACGACATGGGAAATTCAGCTTAGCTATTCTCGCAGAAGAAAGCGACACATCTTTAATCACTACTTTCGGGTTTCAATGCGGCCGAAACCGAAACAAATACACAAATTACGATTATGAGTGGCAAAACGATGTCCCCATCTTATCAGGGAAATTTTCGGGACATATTATCTGCGAGGTATTGCACATTGCCGACAACGAAACTCACGACGTAATTTTTGCCCGCGTCCTCAATACCATTCCCGACAATGGTACTCCTATGACTTATGCCTACTATCACCATGTAATTAAAGGAAAAGCTCCCAAAAACGCACCGACCTACATCAAGGAGGAAAATGTTTCCCCAGAAGATCCAAAACCAAACTCCGGGAAAAAGTACGTTTGCGAAGTATGCGGATACATTCACGAAAGAGAATTGCCAGACGATTTCAAATGTCCGGTCTGTCAAGCACCGAGGAGTTGTTTCAAAGAAATTTGATTTACTATGAACCAAATTCCCGATCAAAAGTTCTATTTTCAATCGGGAATTTTTACTGTTTCAAAAGATAGGAACCACCGAGAACCCAATCTAATTCACCAAACTTGCTTTGGCTTATAGTTTACACTATCTTTGCATAAAATGCAAAACAGACGATATTATCTTTTATTAGAACTTTTAATCTTTACACAATGGATTTTATAATCGACAATCATCTGCAAGGCCTCGTTATTGGAATCTGCACATTTCTAATCATCGGAATGTTCCACCCCATAGTCGTCAAAGCCGAATACTATTGGAGTACTCGTTGTTGGTGGTTATTTTTATTTTTGGGGATAGCAGGCGTGATATCGTCTCTATGCATCGAAAATGTAGTTATATCGTCCTTGTTGGGTGTTTTTGCCTTTTCTTCTTTTTGGTCGATTAAAGAAATCTTCGAACAAGAAAAACGCGTGCAAAAGGGCTGGTTTCCCAAAAATCCTAAGCGGACTTACAAATTTTAAAGAGCATACCCATCATATTTAACGCCTTATCCTATACAATACTACAAAAAAGAGCTATCTTTGCAAGAGATATAAATAGATGCCATACCGGCATAATCGATTGAAACATATCGATTTGCAAGACATTCTATTTTTAGATAGTGTTGTTATGAAGTATCTTTACGCAGTCTTTTTCGCGTTAGTATTCAGTGGCTTCGTCCTTCCAACGGCCGTAGCTCAAACAACTATGGAGAAAGAGATCTGGAAGATCGACAACAACCGTCAAAATGAACCCGTCCAAGAAGCCCCCATAGAGGTTTCGAGCAAGGACGGAAGCATTTATATTCGTACCCCACGCAAAGCACAAGTAGTAGTCTACACGATATTAGGACAGATCGTAACCGACCGGACCATCAATCCCGGCCTCTCTGAATTAAAAATAGGTGTCCGAGGTATTTATTTAGTTAAAATAGAGGGACAAACACAAAAGATTGCTCTTTAATATATCCTTTTTACTTCAAATCGATATTACAAAAATAAAACCTTAAACATTGTTTCAATATTTCATGAAATAGTTTAACTTTGTCCCTATAAAGTTAAACTTAAAAACCGAAACAATGGAAAGTATCGATTGGTCAAACCTGTCATTCGGCTATATGCCTACCGATTATAATGTACGGTGTATTTACAAAGACGGGAAATGGGGCGACATTACAGTTACCAGCTCACAAACATTCGAAATACACATGGCAGCCACTTGCCTTCATTACGGACAAGAGGCATTCGAAGGAATGAAAGCCTTTCGGGGTAAAGACGGAAAAATCCGCATTTTCCGTATGGACGAGAATGCAGCTCGCTTGCAAAGTTCCTGCCGGGGAATCATGATGCCCGAACTGCCCACAGAGAAGTTTAACGAAGCCATACTAACCGTAGTCAAGAAGAACGAAAGGTTCGTACCTCCCTACGAAAGCGGAGCTTCACTCTATATACGCCCATTACTAATAGGGACATCGGCACAGGTAGGAGTCAAACCGGCCAAAGAATATTTGTTCATCGTCTTCGTATCTCCGGTAGGCCCTTATTTCAAAGAGGGTTTCAAACCTACCCCTATGGCGATACTCCGTCAATACGACCGCGCCGCTCCACTCGGAACAGGACGCTACAAAGTAGGTGGGAATTACGCAGCCAGTTTAGTGGCCGGCGAAAAAGCCCATGAACTGGGATATTCCGCCGTACTCTATCTGGACGCCAAAGAGAAAAAATATATAGACGAATGCGGCCCGGCCAACTTCTTCGGCATTCGGGGAAACAGCTATATCACTCCGAAATCAACGTCCATTCTCCCTTCAATCACCAACAAAAGCCTCATGCAACTTGCCGAGGACATGGGCATGACGGTAGAAGTACGACAAATACCGGAAGATGAAATCGGGACATTCGACGAAGCGGGAGCCTGTGGAACAGCTGCTGTCATCAGTCCTATCGCCCGTATAGACGACCTCGATGAAAACAAATCGTATATTTTCTCCAAAGATGGTAAACCCGGTCCTATTTGCGAAAAGCTATACAATAAGTTACGCGCTATACAATACGGCGACGAACCCGATACTCACAAATGGATTACTATCGTAGAATAACTACAAGATTATACAATGGCAGCCCGGAGAGACACTCTTTCGGGCTGTCTCTTTTATAACACATTTTTTCAGTGACAACCATGAATATCCAGCGAATCTTCGAAAAATATTATCAACCCGGAACGCCTCTTTATAACAGCGTATGGTCCCATAGCAAACTGGTTGCCGAAAAAGCCCTGAAACTAGCCCAAGCCCACCCGGAATTAAATATCGATTCGGACTTTGTTTACGAAGCCGCCATGCTTCACGACATCGGTGTATACCTCACCCATGCTCCTTCGATTTACTGTACAGGAGAAGAGCCCTATATCCGTCACGGCATTATAGGAGCCGAGCTTCTTCGAAACGAAGGATATCCCAAACACGCTCTCGTTTGTGAACGACACACAGGAACCGGACTGACGGTCGATGACATCATCTCCCAAAACCTCCCGCTTCCACACCGTGACATGTGCCCTATAAGTCTCGAAGAAAAGCTCGTTTGCTTCGCCGACAAGTTTTATTCGAAATCTACTCCCGACCAAGAAAAACCGTTCGATAAAGTTCGTAAAAGCGTTGCTAAATACGGCGATGCGTCTTTACACCGTTTCGACGAAATGGCCACTCTGTTTTTATAGAAACCTACACAATCAATAAAAGGAAGACACTCTGAACATTGAATAAAATATATTAAATAAAGCCCAAACGCCGATAAGTCATGGAAAATGTGTATTTTTGCGAGTTGATTACAGATTGACAGCCGGATGCCAAAAGACAGCAAAAAATACGCTATACTTTTATCTCTTCTATGCTCCTCACTGTTTGTGTCGCTCATCGCACAAGACAGGCATCCGTCTTATAGCGAAGTGACTTCACTCGATTCTACCACGAGCAAAGATAGTGCTACTTTATTATCAAACAAACCGATAACACTTTTAGACAGTATTTCCAAAGATTCGTTACAATCGGATTCGTTAGGAGTCGATTCGCTTGCCAATGATTCTGTCTCACCCAAGAAAAAGAAAGCCGGTTTGACTTCGGTTGTCGATTACAAGGCCAACGATTCTATCGTTTTCACCCACGGTAACGAGGTGTACATGTACGGAAAAGGGGTAGTACAGTTCGATGGCATGGAGCTCAACGCAGACCAAATCGAGATGAACATGGACAGTAGCTTAGTCTACGCCGTGGGTCGTCCCGACTCTGTGGGAGATATAGTGGGCCGTCCCGTTTTCAAGGATAAAAGCGGAGAGTACGAATCGGAAACCATGAATTATAATTTCAAGACAAAAAAGGGATATATTACCAATATTGTCACCCAACAAGGCGAAGGTTACTTGACAGGCGGACAAACTAAAAAAATGGAGAATGACGAATTCTACATGAAAAGCGGACGTTACACGACATGCGACAATCACGATCACCCGCACTTTTATCTGCAATTAACCCAAGCGAAAGTCCGTCCCAAAAAGAATATCGTAACGGGGCCGGCTTATATGGTACTGGCCGATGTTCCTCTTCCCCTCGCCATTCCGTTCGGCTTTTTCCCTTTTACCGAAAAATATTCATCGGGCATTATCGTTCCCACTTTCGGAGACGAACTGGCACGAGGATTTTATTTGCGTGACGGCGGTTACTATTTTGCCATCAACGATTACATAGACCTTGCACTGACCGGTGAAATTTACACAAAAGGCTCATGGGGCATCAACGCCCGTTCGGCTTATATCAAACGATACAAATATTCCGGTAACTTCGATTTGAGTTTCATCACAACCATTACCGGAGATAAAGGGTTGCCAGACTATTCAAAGATGAAGAACTTCAAAATAGCATGGACTCATACCCAAGACACTAAAAACAACCCGAACATGTCGTTATCGGCAAGCGTTAATTTCACAACCAGCGGATATACCCGAAACGATTTAAATAGCTACTACAATTCCAACAGTTTTACCGAAAACACCAAAAGTTCTACGGTAAATATGACTTACCGGATTCCTAACTCGCCATGGAGTTTTTCGGCAACCGCCAATATCACTCAACGTACGCAAGACTCGACACTAAATGTTTCTTTCCCCAATTTAACCGTGTCAATGGGACAAATTTATCCGTTCAAACGGAAATCGGTCGTGGGCAATGAGCGTTGGTATGAAAAAATACAACTGTCGTATAGCGGTCGTTTCCAAAACTCGATTCTCACCAAGCAAGACCAGATACTTAAATCGAATCTGATTAAAGACTGGCGAAACGGTATGTATCACAACATTCCCATATCGGCGACTTTCAACATGTTCAAATATGTCAACCTGACTGCCAGCTTCAACTTTACCGACCGTATGTACTCCAACAAAATTATGAAAGAATGGGATACACAGCAGTCAAAAATAGTTCAAGACACGACCTACGGATTTTACAATGTCTTCAACTACTACGGTTCGTTGAGCGCAAGCACCAAATTATACGGATTCTACAAACCGTGGAAAATATTCGGAGACAAAGTACAGGCCATACGACACGTTTTCACTCCCACCGTATCGTTCAGCGCAGCCCCCGATTTCAGTTCTCCCCGATATGGTTTCTGGAAAACACTTACCTATGTCAACCAACAAGGAGAAACGGTGACCGAAAAATATTCGCCCTTCTCAAACGGAATATTCGGCACAGTGTCACAAGGGAAACAAGGAACAGTATCGTTCTCGGTATCGAATAATTTGGAGATGAAAGTCAAATCGGACCGCGATTCGACAGGGGTTCGCAAAATATCCCTAATCGAAAACCTATCGGCCAGTATGAGTTATAATATGGCTGCGGACTCCATGAAATGGAGTAACCTGAACACCTCAATACTCATTAAACTAACCAAAGGGTTTAACCTACAAATGAGTGCGACATGGGATACCTATACTTATCAATTAGACAGCTACGGAAACCCCGTACGAGTGAACAAACCCCGGTGGACCGTAGGCAAGGGATTAGGCCGTTTGTCCAGTACAGGAACATCTTTCTCCTACACCTTCAATAATGACACTTTTAAAAAGAAAGACAAGAAAAACAACAAGAACAAACAGCCTCAACCACAACCCAATACACTGCCACCTGACCCGAATGAAGAGCCGGAAGACGATACAGCCTCGGAAGAATCGGACACACAATTCGGGGCCGACGGTTATGCGATTTGGGAGGTCCCGTGGAGTCTATCTATCAACTATTCGGTCAATTACGGATATGGGTCTTTCAACAAAAAGAAAATGGAATACAACGGCCGGTTTACCCAAAACCTAAGTTTTTCGGGGAATATCAACTTTACGAAAAACTGGTCTTTTAACTTCTCGGCCAGCTATGATTTCGATGCCAAAAAAATCGCCTATATGAACTGTAACATCACCCGGGACTTGCATTGCTGGTCGATGAGTGCCAGTTTCGTCCCTGTGGGACCTTACAAATCATACAATTTCCACATTAGCGTGAAATCGTCTTTATTGCAAGACCTCAAATATGACAAACGAGGAAACTCTTACAGCCGACTCGACTGGTATTAAACCCGGTCGCATTTGTCGCAACCCGTAAAAACCAACACATTTATAAGCTATTCAACCAATAACCATGCAAACCGACAACGATCTTATACTCGACCATTTGAACGACCCGATATTTCATCTCATCGGTGAAGTCGCCGATGAGATGAATCGCCCGTGTTTCGTCATCGGAGGATATGTACGCGATATTTTTCTGAACCGACCGTCCAAAGACATCGACATCGTAACCTTAGGCAGCGGTATAGAACTCGCCGAGGCTGTAACGACCAAACTGGGGAAACGGGCCCACCTGTCGACATTTCGGAACTTCGGAACAGCACAAGTAAAATACAGTGACCAGAAAGAAAATATAGAGATAGAATTTGTCGGAGCTCGAAAAGAGTCATACAGCCATGACTCGCGTAAGCCGATAGTCGAAGACGGAAGCCTGCAAGACGACCAGAACCGAAGAGACTTCACCATCAATGCTTTGGCTCTTTGCCTGAACAAAGAGCATTGGGGCATGCTCGTAGATCCATTCGACGGTATGAACGATCTGAAAAAGGGAATTATTCGCACCCCCCTCGATCCTGACATTACATTCAGCGACGACCCCTTACGCATGATGCGTGCTATCAGATTTGCCACTCAGCTAAATTTCCACATCGAGAAAGAGACATTCGCAGCCATCGAACGAAACCGAAAACGAATCGAAATCATTTCGAAAGAACGCATCATCGACGAACTCGGCAAAATCATACGTTCGGATATTCCCTCTCGGGGATTTATTTTATTAGACGACTGTAAACTGCTGCCTATCATTTTTCCCGAAGTCGCCGCACTCAAAGGAACAGAAACAATCGAAGGACGAGGACATAAAGACAATTTTTATCATTCGCTCGCCGTCCTCGACAATGTGGCACTGCGCAGCCGCAACGAATGGTTACGTTGGGCTGCACTACTCCACGACATCGGGAAACCACGTACCAAACGCTATGATTCCCGCTTGGGTTGGACATTCCACAATCACAATTTCATAGGAGAAAAAATGATTCCCGGTATTTTCCGCAAAATGAAACTACCACTCAATGAGAAGATGAAATACGTACAGAAACTCGTAGGATTGCACATGAGACCTATCGTCCTCGCCGAAGAAGTCGTTACCGACTCGGCCGTAAGAAGACTCTTGTTCGATGCCGGCGATGACATAGACGATTTGATGCTTCTTTGCGAATCGGATATTACCTCCAAAAACAGAGAAAAGGTGAAACGATTCCGCGACAATTTCGAATTGGTGCGAACCAAACTGCGAGAAATAGAAGAAAAAGACAGCATACGTAATATGAAGCTCCCGATACGGGGAGAAGAAATCATGGAAACCTTCGGGTTACCGCCGTCCCGTCCCGTAGGTGAAATTTTATCGGCTATCAAAGAGGCCATACTCGACGGAAAAATTCCCAATGAATATGAACCGGCACGACTTTTTATGCTGGAAACCGCTGCAACAATGAATTTATTTCCGACAAAGAAATAATATAATATCAATTTTGCCGCAAATACAACACCAATAGCATACAAACAGATACATTTTTATCATTTTTATTGTGAAGTGGAAGTTTTTATAAGAAAATGCTTTCATTTTACGTATTTTGTATTATCTTTGCAACGAAATCAAAGAGAAAGATTACATATTTATAGAGACTTTCCAAAACTCAAAAAACATACTTATCAATGAAAACAACAGAAGTATTGAGCGAATTAAAACGCCGTTTCCCTAACGAACCGGAGTACCACCAAGCTGTGGAAGAAGTGTTATCGACTATCGAAGATGTGTATAACGAACATCCCGAATTCGATCGTTACAACCTGATCGAACGGTTGTGCATTCCCGATAGAATGTTTTCATTTCGGGTAACTTGGGTCGATGACAAAGGTCAAGTCCATACCAATATGGGATATCGTATCCAACACAATAACGCCATCGGTCCGTATAAAGGAGGCATCCGTTTTCACTCATCGGTCAATCCTTCGATCTTGAAATTCCTTGCTTTTGAACAAACCTTCAAAAATGCCTTGACTACTTTACCTATGGGCGGAGGAAAAGGCGGATCGGATTTCAACCCCAAAGGGAAATCGGACATGGAAATCATGCGATTCTGCCAAGCATTCGTTACCGAACTTTGGCGGCATATAGGCCCGGATACCGACGTACCCGCCGGTGATATAGGAGTAGGCGGTCGGGAAGTAAGCTACATGTATGGTATGTATAAAAAGCTGGCCCGCGAAAATACCGGGACATTCACCGGAAAAGGTCTTGAATTCGGAGGCTCACTTATTCGCCCGGAAGCCACAGGATATGGAAATGTATATTTCCTACTCGAAATGCTTAAAACCAAAGGAATAGATATTAAAGGGAAAGTAGTCACCGTATCGGGGTCGGGAAATGTCGCTCAATATACGGTGCAAAAACTTATCTCCCTCGGAGCCAAAGTTGTCACCATGTCCGATAGCGACGGTTATATCTACGATCCAGACGGAATCGATGAAAAGAAACTGGCTTACATCTTCGAACTGAAAAACCTCTATCGAGGACGTATTCGTGAATATGCCGAAGAATATGGCTGTAAATACGTAGAAGGAGGACGTCCGTGGGGAGAAAAATGCGACATAGCCATGCCTAGCGCAACACAGAACGAGCTAGATGGCGACGACGCCCGTACCTTGCTTGCCAACGGCTGTTTCGCCGTTTCGGAAGGTGCAAATATGCCTTCTACTCCCGAAGCTATCGAACAATTCCTCGCAGCCAAAATTTTATATGCTCCGGGTAAAGCCGCCAATGCAGGAGGTGTCTCGGTAAGCGGATTGGAAATGACACAAAACTCAATGAAAATAAGCTGGACAGCCGAAGAGGTAGACCAAAAACTGAAACAAATCATGCACGATATTCATGAACAGTGTACCCGCTACGGTAAAGAAAGCGACTCTTATACCAATTATGTGAAAGGAGCCAATATCGCCGGCTTCATGAAAGTAGCCAAAGCGATGATGGCACAAGGGATATTGTAAACAAGTAGATTTGCCAACCGACATGAAACTGAGAGTGTGTTCGTAAAACACACTCTCAGTTTTATTTTTAATATCTTACTTAAAATTATCCTCCGGCCTCTTTTCCCGTCATTATTCAAACATCAGAATCACCTAAGCATAATATTCCTCCTTATAAAAAGTTTCTATAAAAAATATTATCTTCGCTATTCAAAACAAATCTAATTATGGCAAAGCAGCCCTATATTCAATCGCCGCTTAATTATATTGGAGGAAAATATAAAATACTTCCTCAAATATTACCACTATTCCCCAGTCGAATACGAACATTCGTCGACTTGTTTTGCGGAGGATGTAATGTAGGCATTAACGTTTCTGCCGATAGAACGATTTTCAATGACAATATTTCGTATTTGATAGATTTGTACAGAAAATTTAATGACACTCCTGTACAAGAAACGATGGATTATATCGAGCAGAGAATATCGGAATTTCAGTTATCGTTGACAAATGAAAATGGATATAGAGAATTGCGTAGGATATATAACGAACAGAAAAATCCATTGGATTTATTTGTCTTGACAGCTTATTCATTCAATCATCAGATCCGATTTAATAACTCTCACGAATTTAACATTCCGTTCGGTCGGGAACGTAGCTATTTCAACTCTACTATGAAATCCAATTTATATACTTTTCTAGATAGATTGCATACGAAAGATTTTATTTTTTCATGTACCGATTTCGACAAATTCGATTTTTCCGAATTATCAGAGAACGACTTTGTCTATTGTGATCCTCCTTATCTCATAACGACAGGAACATATAATGATGGAAAGAGAGGCTTTACCGGTTGGAACGAAAAGCAGGAATGCAAACTATTGAAAATATTAGACATGTTACATGAACGGGGTATCTCTTTTGCTCTTTCGAATGTCCTTATTCATAGAGGACGAAGAAATACTACTCTGTTAGAATGGATAGAGCATAGAGGGTACACAATTACTTATTTAAATAAAAATTATGCGAATTCCAACTATCAGATAATCGACCGTGAGAGCAAAAGCGAAGAAGTATTGATAACGAATTATCACCATGAAATACAGCAAGGAGTTTTATTTGAATGAGATATATAGGGAATAAGGAAAATGTAATACCTCGTATGTATGAAATATTGATACATAAAGGTATAGCGGGGAGGAGTTTATTTGATTTCTTTTCGGGAACAACCAGTGTATCTAAATTTTACAAACGATTGGGATATACAGTATCGTCTTCTGATTTTATGTATTTTTCATATTGTTTGCAAAAAGCCTATATTGAAAATAATTCCACGCCGACATTCGAGCGACTACTACCTTTACCGATTGTCTCGCCTTTGAAATCATGTGCGAGCCCACTTGATCGGGTTATTGCATACTTGAACGAATTAGAACCAGAGGAAGGTTTTATTTATAATAATTATACTCCCGAAGGAACTTATCATTTATCTCAGCCGAGAATGTATTTCAGCAATGAAAATGGGAAAAAAATAGATACTATCCGCCAACAGATTGAACGATGGAAAAATGACAATTTGCTTTTGGGAAACGAGTACTACATTCTTCTCGCCAGTCTTATAGAAACAGTTTCATTTTATGCGAATGTCGCAGGTGTTTATGCGGCATTTCAAAAAAAATGGGACCCGAGAGCAATCAAACCGTTCATATTGAGACCCATTGAAATTATTTCGAATAGACAGGAAAATAGAGCGTATCATGCCGATTCAATGAAAATTTTAGACCAAATAAACACAGATATTTTATATTTAGATCCGCCTTATAACGAGCGTCAATATGCTCCGAATTACCATATACTAGAAACAATCGCCCGATATGATAACCCAGAAATTCGGGGAGTGACCGGCATGCGAAACTATGATAGCCAAAAGTCTCGCTTCTGTAAAGCCTCTACTGCCTTAGAAGATTTGGATAAGGTGGCTCGGATTGCCACCTACGAATATCTCGTTTTGAGCTATAATTCAGAGGGCATTATGCCACAACACAATATTCTTGATGTATTGTCGCAATATGGCGAAGTGGAATTGGAACAATTTGAATATCTGCGATTTAAAAGCAATAATAATGGATTATCTAAAACAAAGAAGCATATTTGGGAACAATTATACATTTTGAGAAGGCTATGAATGCGAAAAATTTGTGGATATTGACCGAAGAAAGACCTAAAAAAGAGGTCTTAAAAACAATTTTCGAATATTTTGCGAAAGATCATCAATGCGGATTTTTCGGAGATACATTGAGAATTATTCCTATACTGAACGAAAAACACGAGTTCGCTTTTATTTATGAAGTTGTCGGTTTTACTTGCGCAAAAGTTAATCGGGTCTTTATAAAAACGATTTCGGGATATTCAAGTTTTGTGGATTTCCTCATTTTCTATCAAGATGCAATGCCCGTACAAACAGATACCCCTATTTATGCGATTGAAGAGACAAAAACCGATGATAAGGAAAGCCGGAATACCGGAGTATTCCAAAGATGTACTAAATTTGTTTTTGTAAAGCATTACTATCCTTCTGTCAAGATGATCATGCTATATGCCTTACAGGTTGAACAAAAGAAAGAACCTACACAAACCTATATCTTTGGGACTCGGCTTTTACTAACTTTCGGAGTAGAAATTCTTGGAAAAATATTAAATCCGAATGTGTTCAAACCTTTCACTTCGATCAATGACATTATAGCATTCAAACAAAACATGCGAAAAGCTCCCAAAGGGAACGTCCCGATTATATTATTTAAAGAAAATGATAAAATTTCCATTTCTGGGAGACTATACAAGAATAAAGGCCTTTCACATGACCCTAATATAGGTACATTAAGTATTTTATCCGCAATCTTGCGAATGTTGGGTTGGACAAGAAAAATAGAAATAATCCGGCACGGATTATTACCACAACATGTAGGAGTGAGGAATAAATTCATACAAGTGGCTAATCTATTAAAGATCAAATTGGAGAACCTCGAAATTCCTCAAACCAACATGCCTGAATTCTATTGGAAATACGATACAACAGGAGAGAAGTTAGGAACTATTTTCATTCATATTATCGTTGAGAATTTCACAGAGGGGTATTCTATATTCGAGAATCACGCCAGATGCGAAAAAGGCTACTTTATGAAATCCGATGGCACGCCTATACCATTGGCAAAATATAATGACCGAAAAAAATATAAAGAGGGAGATAAAAAAGAGAAAATTGCTATTCCCGATTTAGCCTTGATCGATATATCTGAAAACGAGACGATTACAATCGAAGGCAAAAAATACCAGTTTAGGCAACGGGGAATAAGAGAATTGGAAGATTATGATTCTTTTGAAAAGCGATATTTAAAATATTATTATCCCGATTATAAAGTAGTGCGAACTGTCGTGCTATATGGAAGCCGAGAAGAACGAATCATAGAAGCCCAAATCGGATTCCTTCTAAATAAAGATGGAAAATTGGTTTTGGGGATACAAGCTCCTTTATTATTTCGTCGGGCGATTGCTCACTTGTTGGATTATTGGAATTGATTATCAGAACGGATATCCAATAGCCAAGTGGAATGCGAGACTGTTTTTGAAAGAAGTCATATTATAATATCCTTTCTTTCCAGTATCATAGGGCGCATGTATCCCGATACCTAAATCTCCCCGTAAAACAAGCATACCGATATCGTAGCGTAATCCTATACCTGTACCGAGGGCTATATCTTTGAGAAAAGTTTTCCGGTCGAGTTCTCCACCGGGACGTTTCGGATCTTTTTTCAATAGCCAAATATTCCCGGCATCGACGAATGCCGCACCGTGCAAATCGCCCCAAATGGGAAAACGGTATTCGATATTCGCTTCGAGTTTGAAAGTACCTGTCTGGTCGAAATATCCGTCGACATCGTCTTTTGCCGGAATATAACTTCCAGGACCGAGCGAACGTATAGTAAAAGCCCGTATGCTGTTCGCACCTCCGATATAAAATTGTTCGCTGTACGGAACTTCTTTGGAATTTCCGTATGCATGTTCCGCACCTATAAACAAGCGGGTCGCCAACCAGTGTTCGGCACAGAAACGGTGATAATATTTCATTTCGGCACTTCCCTTTACGAATTGAGAAAAACTGCTGCCAAAGATATGTTTCTCCCCATGCTGTCCAAAAAGCGATGTTATTCCGCTAAGGATATTTCCAGCCGACATTCCCATGAACTGCCAGATAAAGCGATTATCCACTTCCCGGCCGTATGAGGTATCGTAAGTATAGGTGTAACTCGAAGAAGGAATGAACTGATCTCGGAAACTGAGGGCAATGGCCGGATTCTCTTCCATCGTTTTATCGAACGATTCGGTCGTATTGAGCAGTTTTGTATATACCAACTTGAATGGCGTAACCGAGTGTCCGGCCCGCAAGGAGGTACGATAGTCGTATGACATCGAACCGTTGAAAGAGACCATACGAAAATAATGAGGCCGATTCATCAAGTTTGCCCCCAATTGGAACCGAGTATAAGCGGGATATTTTCGGGTACGGGGTAGTTGCGGTAGAAATCCCGGCACGATACGAGGATAAGTTAATGACGAATTCAAACCCACTTCGTAAGAGTTGAATAGCGAAGCCTTACCATGCTGCGAGCCTCCGCCTGTCTGCCACTCATAACTCCCGTTGAGTTTGACCGAAAGTTTTTCACCGCCCCCGAACACGTTGTTGTGATTAATACCGAAAATAAGTCCCGGGCCTATATAGCTGTTCGATTTAGACGAAACATTGGCTTCTATGGTCGCTTCGAGCGGCACGTCGAACGTCGCCTGTATCGTTACATCGAGGGAATCTTTTCGCATCAATGAATCGAGAGGGGTTACTTCGACAGCGACAGTACGGAATATTCCTAACCGCCCAAGATTGGATTGCGTCTCATTTTGGGTCGCAATCGAATAGATTTCGCCCGGTTTGAAGGTAATATTTTTGGGCAATACCCATTTCTTCAACCGTATAGGTTTGTAATAAGCGACAGTCATGCGAGGGTAGCAAATGGTATCGGGAGTTCCGTCGCCGGTGGCACGGTTGAGTCGAACTGTCACATCTCCCACATAATAAGGTTTGAGCGCTTGTGCCGGAATCCCTTTTTTCAACGTCATTCTCAACGCCACTTTACCCGGAGACAACGTAGTGTCGGCAAGGTATTCGATGTATTCGGGGCGAAAATAAAAATATCCGTTATTTCTCAGTGCGGCAGTAATTCGGTTTCGCTCGAAAGATAAAGAATCAAGGCAATAACGGTCGCCCTTTTGTAAAATCGAAGAACTATTTATACTATCGATAAACCGAGTTACCGGAGTCGTAGGAGCCGGTAATTCTATGGTATCGAGCGTATAGGCTTCGGGGACTTCGATTCGATATTTAATGCGGGCTTTTTTAGGGTTCCGTTTGTTGTATATCAATTCATAATCGGCTTTCGCTCCGAAATATCCGTTATTTCCGAGAATGTCTTTGACTACCCTCATACGCAATTCGGGCTGTACGGTCGAAATAAGTACCGGCTCTTTGGCCAACTTCTCGTATATCCAGTGCTTCAACCCTTTTTCCCGCTTGGGTTCCATGTAATTCCACACCCACAAACCTATGGGAAACGGCGTGCGGATATAAGGAGAGAACAAAGGATTGTTGGGTGCGACGGAGAGAGTAGATCGAACGTCCGATGCAGCTGCATCGGCGATTTTCACACCTGAGTCGGGTATGATTTCCATTTTCTTTACGCCGGTATACAATACTTCATCATCGGCAATACGCTTTGTCGTGGAACAGCCAATCAGTATCAGCAATAGAAAAGCGGCGGTAAATACATTTCGGAATACTTTTTTCATAGGTTCACCCCCTTTCTGCTTTTCCGTGGTCGAAATAGCTCCATCAGATTGAGCAGCCTTTTCTTAACGACAAAACCGACACCGGTTTGAGTGATCTCTCCTTCGAGAATACTTTCATATCCCGTATGCCGGAATATTTTAATATACATGTTATCCCTTTGATTCAAATAATATTCGAGGGAAATGTCGTCTATGAAGTTCTCTTTGAAATTGACATCTGCGTTGTCGTCCGGGCTGAGGCTTCCGCCGATGACGACTTTCACCCTATTGTTAAACAGACTTTTAGCCGCCCTATAAGAATAATCGGTGCGGGTATTCACTCCCGAAGCATCGGTGTAGGAATTAATATCGAAAGATAAATCGATACCTTTCAAGTTATCCTGAGCCCATTGGTTCAATTCTTTTTGCAGGAATGCGTTAAGCGGATTACCCAACAGATCGGATTTCGTAGTCGACGTTCCGGGACCGGTATATGTATTATAAATGAGCAGGCTCATGGCTTGCGAAGCCCGTTGCTCGGCCGTGAGCGATGTCAACTGATTTTGCAGAGTGAGGTCTTCGGGTGCGGAAAGGTCGAAAGAAACAGACAAATTTTCCAATGAATTTTTAATGATGATACTGATGTCAAAATTGACTTGCCGGGTATTTTTCTCCTCCTCGGAGATAGTCGTGCGTACGGTCTCGACAGCTGTAATAGACATTTGAGGATCGGCGATATCACCGTTCCAAGACACATAGCTTCCGTCTTGAATTTTAAACAATTTTTCCGATATGATAGGCGGGTTGTAACGGACGAAACCTCCGGTGAGATTGTATCGACCGGTGAAACGGCTGTCGCCCAACGTATTCATGGTATAGGCCAATTCCCCTCCGCCTTGAAGGTCTATCCGATTTTTTCCGTCCACCGAAAGATTCACACCCATTTTAACAGTGGGAGCAATGTTGATATTAACCAATATATCCATGCCCAACACACTGCTCTTTTGCAAAGTATCTTCTTCGGCTATTTCAGTACTGTCGTTGAACGAAACGAATGTAACGATATTGTTCTCTTGTTGTTGAAGAGCGAAAGGAGAATCTTGCATAACGTAGGTAACTTCCGTTCCCGTGAGCAACCCTACATTTCCCCGAATTTTCAGAGCATCAAGCGGACCGTTTACCGCCATGTCCATATCTGCGATAACCGAACCGTAAACAGTCGCTTTCGTACTTCTCGCCGATTTAACCGGTTGGAAAGCCGATGCATATAATCTCAAATCGGTAACGATTTTATCTAATTTTTTGAAATCGATATTTCCATCGATGTGCAGTGGATTTTTATTCGCTCCCGTGATCTCATAATTGTCGAATTGCAAAACATTTTGTTCCACTCGAATTTGACTTTGAGGAAATTTCAAAGTAGCTCCCATCGATTTAGAATTAGCCACGGCTTCTTCCATCTGTATGTAACCATTCAGGAGAGGCGTATCAGTACTACCCGTAATTCCCATTTTCCCATTCAAATATCCCTGTAATTGCGCCATTTCGGAAGGGAGGAACGGATTGGCTGTCGCCAACGGGAACTCATCTATGGACAAGTTTAACCGAACGGAATTTTCTGCTTGATTGTCAAGAAGCCCGTTCAACGTCAATACTTTCTTATCGTCTATTTCCAAATCGGCTTGTGCTTCCTGACGACCCAAAGAGTCTAATTGATAATCGACATTCAGATTAAAATTTCCCACACGTTGTTTCCCATAATATAAATCACTGATTCCCATACTACCGGCTACTTCCGTCGCACTCTGCGGAAAGTTTACCAGCAAGTCGGCAGAAATACTTCCGTCGATTTGAGGAGAGAATGGCGATAAAGCCAACCACGGAGCTATCTCCATACCGTTTATATCGACTTTCAATGCCTCTTGATGAGAGAAATCATGTGATTGTTCGTTGCGTAAAGTCTTGATAATAAAATGCCTATCCTCGTGAGTGAGAGCTATGTTGGCATCGAAATGTCGCCCATAATGGTAGGCAAAAAAATTGTCGGGATTCAATGTCCACGTTTCAAAACCGATAATCGGATTTTTCGGGAAAAACGACACTTGAATCAATGAATCTAAGAAATCGGCTTGGCAACCTATTCGGAATCCTTCTTGTCCTTGTCTGTTTTTTTGCACACAAAACAATTTAGTCGTATTCCCGGAGAGGAATCCGTTAAGGATTACAGAGGCTAATTGATCGAGGTTTCCGGGCTTGTTGCCGACTTGAAGAGAGTAATATAATCTTTCCTCCTTTTCACGACGCTCGAATAAAGAGAGTTGGAGGGTATCGATAGTAATTCCCCCGGTCGAAAAGCGGTCTATCTTACCCGTCGTATTCAATAGAGTATCGTTTTGGATATTCAAGTCGATTTGAGAAAATCCCATGTTCATTCCTTTGAGATACTGCTGTATGAGATTATTCCGCTTTGCGTTCGCATGAAACTCAAAAGGAGGCAGAACTTGATGCAACGCTTTCATATCCAATCGCTTTTCTTCTTGAACCGTAGCAATAATAGGTAACGACCGGTTCAGCTTTTCCAAGAAAGAGCTAAATCCTATACTCGAAACAAAATTCATAGCCATGTCTCCGCTTCGGACAGCGGCATTTATGTGCGTAGAGTCTGTTTCGGCCGAAATCGACAATGCATTGGTTTGTAACCTGCTGGTCGGCAAGAGGGCAGAAAAGTCACTTAACCGTATGTCTGCCCGATAAGATTCGCTCATGGGCGAAACATAGCCAGAAAGAGAAAGGCCGGTAGAAACCGAGCATGCTTCGGTTACCAGTTTCAGAGCTTCCAAATCGGTATGAATCTCGCCAGTCAAGTCGGCCGTATATTCTTCGGGAGACAGCGATCCCGATACGGAGAGTCCCATCAACAAATTAGGATCGGTACAAGTTATACCACCACTCATTTTACCCCTATTCAATTTCGCTTCGATAGACAGTCCGGTATACCGGTAACCCGAATAATCCACGGAATCTATTTTCAAGTCGACAGTCGCATACATACTGGAATCCATCGGATTGTATTTTTCTCCTGAGAACCGGGTCGAAGCAGAGAGTACTCCCAAAGAATCATGAGGCAGGAACGAAGATAGAGGGAATCGATCTATCAGTATCCGTCCATCATATTGCTCTTTTTTAGTATTTAATCGAGCAAGGAGAGTGATGAGGCCATCGCCGGATTCGATTTGGGCTTTCGACCGGATCATCTCCGGTGAAAGTCGGGCATTACCGGTGAATCGGGTCGGCGGTATATGTATTTTTTTGCTTAGGGAGTCCGGCATTACATTCGCAAAGACCGGCGAATTTTTCAGGCGAAGCTCCCATTGGAGACTTCCGTTAATCCGATCTGCTTCGTGCAAATTTTGCACATTGCCTGTCGCTTGGCAAACGAATGTTCCCGGCAGGGATATATCGGCCTTTTCCAAATTTAAATCTCCCAATTTACCGTTCATCGAGATGTTTGAAAGAAAACCGGTCGACAACAACAACCCTCTGGTATAATTGTCGTATTCGGGTAATACCCGAATAATGTCCCCAATAGCGAGCTTAGCCTGTAATCGAACCTCGACCGGTGTCTGTGAATTTTGTGTAAAAATACCGTTTCCAGCTTTAATCTGCGCCGAAATCTCGGATAAAGCAGTGTTCATCTGAAATTTTTGCAAGGAGATACCTGTCGAATCCATAGTAAAAGTTCCTTGTGTTCGAGTTACGGCTATCCCCGAACGTTCGGTGAACGCCAATTGTTTGATAGGAACGCATATTTCGCTTCCTCGATTATAGAGGGAGTCGATGGCAATCTCAATATTATCGAGAGAAAGATACCCGAAGTCGAGCCCTTTTTGGGGGATTCGGGTCGGCAAGGCATAAAGAGCTTGATTCCGATGCAGCCGCAACTTTTGAATTTGTACGGTCCACGGCAGCGAAACGATTGTATCGGCATCATTTTCCTCTGGTTCTGCTTCATTATTTCCACTCCCCGGATAATAACGATAATCTCCTTTGTCTATAATCGCCTCGGAGACTCGAACCGATTGCCCGTATAAATCTATTTCTCCTTGCAAGAGTCTCGCTTTTTGTATCGAAGCATCCAAATTTTCGATAGTAGGTTTCATCTGCATAGAATAATGGATATTCGATAACCCTATTTCTCCTACCGAGATGCTCCAATTCAATGGAGCGCTTTCCGCAGAAACAGTATCGGGGGAACTCTCCGACAAGGTCAAAGTTATTTCCCCTCCGTCCAATCGGGTAGAAGGTAATGAGATGTGGAAATCTTTTAAATTAACGTTTGCTTTCTGTGTGGAGAATTGTTTTATGTTAGCCGATAGTAATAAAGTAGAGTCTGAATTCGAAAAACGAAAAAGTGTCTCATTCAATGCTATTTTCTGGATTTGAACTTGTCCACGCAAAAGTGCCGCCGGGGCTACCCCTACTTGTATACTTGAACTTTGCAACAGCGTATCCCGACTCGAAGTCAGTAAAAGTATATCGTCGATTTGCAGTCGGAACGGGAATTTAAGAGACAACTTTCCTATGGAAAGCTCCATTCCTGTCGATCGGCCGACATAACCGCTAATCTCATTCTTTCCCCATCGTTGTACTGCCGGGATATAAATAGACAAAGGTAAAGTCAACAATAGCACTAAAAGTGAAATCAATACGATAGCAATATATTTTAGTGCTTTTTTCATTTTGGAGGAATTCTTTTTTGAAGGACTCTATATACACCTTATTTAACTGTATTCCGGTGGCTATTTTATAAACATTGGCACGACAGAATTTGTTTTTAGAATATACAGAAAACCTAAAAAACAAGGTAAATATATGAAAAATTATTTGTACCTCATTGCTTTATTTACAATGATCGCGTTAGGAATAAATTCGGGGCATGGCAGAATCAGAAAGCCGATCAACGACCGGAATACCCCATTCCTATACCGATGAGTTTATCGTAACGTACTCCCTGCGGCCGATGATAAACCTTTACTAAATATTCGTTTACCGTTTCATAATAGTTTCCTTCGATAGGACCTGCCGAAGCGGCACTCCCTCCATCGGGCAAAAATAGGTATTGATAATTGTAAGAACCCTGTTTCAAGAGCAGGGTTTTCTCATATTTCCCAGAAGCAGGATTATAAACCATTTCGTTATAAGGGGTATACCGATGATTCGTCATTTCGCCATCGATATATATTTTTCCTCCCGGAATCGGATCGGAATCAAGCGTGAAATGCACGACGAAATAATCGGCTTCGGTATTGCTGTCGTCTGCCCCGCTTTGGCGTATGACGAAACGCCCGTTTTGGGTTTTATCATAAAGATAACTCGTTTGCGCTCTGGGAACAGACGTAGCTAACACGACGTGATAATATGGGTCGAAATAGTATATTTTTTCAACCCCTAATCCGGCATAACGGGTAGCTACCATTTCGAACCGACGAAATTCATTCCCCGCTTCGAATATCATATTGCGGTCATGACCGAAAACAATTTGATTCCCTTGTACCCTTAAAGGTCTATTTATAATAACCTCCTTATCCCGTCGGCTATTTTGAAGAATACTTATTTTCAATTCGTTATAAGGATTTTGAACCCGATAATTGTTGGTATTGAGAGCGACTTCTACCTGTTGATGCTCACGGTTATAATCTATATCGGTGCGAGATGTTACAGAAGGAGCGACCAAAACTTGGTTTTCATAGACCGAAAAACACACTTGCAACAAAATATTTTCCGGTTCGTTTTCAGGATAAACCACAAGCACATAATTACCCGATACTTTAAACTGTACATCGGCATTGGGAAGCGTAATCCTGTAATGCACATAATGCGCGAAAGTCGCAGTAGAAAATTCATATTCTTCGACAGAATTCGTATTGAAGCCATCGAGATATTCCAAATCCGACAAATCGGAAGGACGCCAGTCTGCATTACAATGTATAAGACTGTATTGCAGATAAGTGACATCTTCGGCCAACTCATCGAACGAAATCGTTATGTGTTCGTCGGTATTCAATTCAATAATAGGAGGGAACAATTCCCTACCTTCCACCTCGGTCTGTATAGTTCGAAATCGATCGGAGAAGGCTTGTGTTTCATACGGTTCCGAACGATTTTGGGCCGTTGCAGAAATGCCTCCCAAAAGGACACAAACAGAAATAAGCAATTGAAAAATATAACTTGTTTTCATAACCATTCCATCATCGAGTTACTGATGCAAACATACGAAATTTTACGCCTATATCCTAATATATCCCTTACAGCCATCAATTCTATCGCAATAGAACGAAAATAATTTATAACTCGAATCATACAGAATGCAGTTTGGCATGAAAAATAAATATATTTATTTTATCCTACATCTACCTTTCGTTATATAATATAAGATTCGTTTCGGCATAGTCAAGTCGGAAATGTGATTTCCGTTTGCCTTTGCACTCACCTTTCACTATATTTGTAGAATACAGGAGGCGGTTCGGCATAGTCAAGCCGAAAATATAATTTTCGCTTGTCTCTGCACTCACCTTTCACTATATTTGTACCGTATTTTAAAATATAGTTGTGTATGAATTGTAAGTTTTTCACTATCGCTTGTGCTTTATTGTCAATGTCTTTCTGCTCATGGGCAAACGAAAATAAAACGGATTCTGTGGGTTACCAATTTACTGTAACCAAAGAATTGAAGACCAATCCGGTAAAAGACCAAAGCAGATCGGGAACGTGTTGGAGTTTCTCGACTTTATCGTTTATCGAAGATGATTTGTTGCGTCAAGGAAAGCCTGCGGTAGACTTATCGGAAATGTTTATCGTGCGTAACGATTATATAGAAAAAGCGATTAAATATGTACGCATGCACGGCGATATCGCCTTTTCGGCCGGGGGTAGCGCTTATGACGTGCTCTATATCATCGATAAATATGGCATTGTTCCCGAGGAGGTTTATACCGGTTTGAATTACGGGACAGACAAGCACCAGCACGGAGAACTCGACGCTATCCTCAAAGGTTATGTCGATGCTATCATTGCCAACCCCAACAAAAAACTTTCGACGGCATGGCTCGATGGATTCAAAGCCGTGCTGGACACTTATTTAGGCAAAGTTCCCGAGAAGTTTACTTACAACGGCGTAGAATACACACCTCAATCTTTTGCAAAATCATTGGGTATAAAAGCCTCGGATTATGTTCCGTTGACATCATTCACCCATCACGATTTTTACAAACCTTTTGCCATTGAAGTACCCGACAACTGGTTATGGTCGGAATATTATAATATCCCGCTCAACGAATTGATGGAGACAATCGATTATGCCATCGATAAAGGTTTTACAGTCATGTGGGCTTCCGATGTAAGCGAGAAAGGATTCCAATATCTGAAAGGGTTTGCTGTGGTTCCCGTAGAGAAGAAAAACGAGAACCTGTCTGGAACCGAATTGGCTCGTTGGGTAAAATTGTCAAAATCGGAAAAAGAAGGAGAACTATATAAATTCGAAGAACCGGAGGAAGAACAATACATCGACCAAAAACTTCGACAAGAAGCATTCGATAACTACGAGACTACCGACGACCACGGCATGGTATTCGTAGGAACAGCCGTCGACCAGAACGGTACGAAATATTATAAAGTGAAAAATTCATGGGGTACGGAACAAATTTATGGAGGCTTTTTCTACGCATCAGAAGCATTCGTGAAATATAAAACTATGGATATCTTAGTCCACAAAGATGCTGTTCCCGTAAAGATTCTGAAAAAATTACATCTGAAATAGCACGATGAAACGACTTCGTCTATCTGGACTTTTGCTGTTGATATTGTGTTTGTCTCTATTGGCTATCCCGTTTTGGAACGACCGAATCGTACGCCGTTATATCGACAAAATATGGTTACACCGGACGAACTCGATCGAGAAGTTGCACGAGTTTGAACAGGAGTATAAAAATTTTGAGTGCGACGTGCTGTTCCTCACCGATTCAGCAACATTCGAGATAGGGCATGACGAACCTTCGGGCGAACCGTTGAAGCCCTATCTCGACTTTTTAGGAGCTAACCCCGACCGAAAACTTTGGCTCGATTTAAAGAATCTGAACGAAAGTAACTGCATACAAGCCGAAACGACACTTACCGGACTACTGGCACAGAGAGATGTCGATAAAGATCAATTGATTATCGAATCTCGTGATTGGAAAGCGTTACATCATTTTACACAAGAAGGGTATTACACTTCTTGCTATCTGGATATTCCCCATATAGACGAATTGTCCGACGCAGAATGTTTACACAGACTGGATTCCATTCAACAAATAGCCCATAGCGGAGCTGTTTCGGCGCTCTCCTTTCCGGCTTCGTATTACGCTTTTCTAAGGAATCTGGATTTCTCAGTAGATTTACTCACTTGGGAACATCGTCGATGGGCTTGGCAATTACCCTTCTTTTCCCGATCAAGGGCGATTCTGAAAGACGGGAGAATAAAAGTCGTTTTGGTGAAAGAAAAGGGACATTATCACAAATGAATCTTTTTATAAAAACAGGTCAAACACAATCGATATACCCACGCAACAACGATACAAAGCAAGAGATACAATAACCCGGATATCTCTGGGGGAAGGGCTTGATCGTGCGCAAGAACTTGTTGACGCACAAAAGCATGAGTTACAAACAGCGCAGCTGAAAGTTTTCCCATGAAAAGCAGAACGTTTTGAAGAGGTTCCTTTCTGGCAAGCGGGAGAACGGCAGCCACAGGAAAGAGGGCTAATATGGGACTAACCACCCACAAATAGCGATTGAACAAACTCAGAACAAAAAGAACGACTCCCAAAGAAATCCATCTCCACGAAATATATACAGGGTGACGAGACAGGAGAATGCCTACACAAAACACCGGTAACCACCCTATGCTGTTATAACGAAAAGCAAAAACCCAGTTATCCAACCCGAGACTAGACAACACAATGAGCAACGTCCACACCCCTGCTATAATACCCCATAGAACCTTGTCCGATGATTTCCGCAAGAATAATGCGTAAATAACATACAACAGAAATGCCATGCCGAAATACCACCACGGCCCGGCAATGATAAATCTGTCGGCAAGGCCATTGGCCGTAAAAGTAAGCATAAACAACATGTCGGTCCAAATCTTGTTATTACCCAGATAGGCATAGGTAAAATGCGTATGCCCCGAATAACGGTCGAGAATAAGCAGTAGCGCCATAGGAACGAGCCATTTCCACAGTTGTATGGCTCGGCGCAAAATGATATACCACTTCGATTCCCCGCTGTGGTCATAACATTTGGAAAGTCCATAACCACTGACAAAGACAAAAATCGAAACTCCGTAATGTCCTAAAAAGGAAAATAGTGATAAAATTATAATGCGTAAATTACCAGACAACATGGCCTCGGTAAAACGGGAAACATTTTCGGGAGCATACTTAAACTCACATTCTGGCGGAAACTCAGGAAACGTATGAAAATAATTATGTAATATAATCAATAAAATACCAATACCTTTTACAATATCCAGATTTTTATCCCGCGTAAATGTTCGTAAATTACCCCCCCTTTAAATATTCACATTCATTAGCATTATTTGTATTTATTTACATTCATCAGATGCAAAATAACATGAGATTACATTTCTTCCGATACCTCATTGAGCTTTTCACCGATCAATCGAGCAGCCGATGCTACATAATCGGCACAAGGGCGACGCTTGTAATACGTTTCGGTACGAGCCTCGGGAGTAGGACTATCGCTTTTATGGTCGAGTCCCAACAGCTCTCTGCAAATAATAGAACCGTTTAGGGCCTTCGATTTCTCTGCCAAATCCTGCACCGTGCTGTAAACGATTTTTCGTTTAGTCATATCCGACGGGATATCATTTTTGTAAAATAACCCAGCAACCATAAACATGCCGCTAACTGCACCGCACACTTCTCTCAATCGTCCCATGCCTCCACCCAACGGGGCACTGATAGACGCTGCCAAAGACGGGCTTATATCGAACAAATCGCAATAAGCCAACACAACGGCTTGCGCACAATTATATCCTTCCAGAAAAAACCGACGAGCCTTTTCCGCTCTTTGTTCTACATCTACTCTTTCCATACCGCTACCATCGAATAGGTTCGATTCCGTGAGCCTCTAAATATTGGTTAGTTTGACTGAAATGATGATTCCCGAAGAACCCCCGATGTGCCGACAAAGGCGAAGGGTGTGGAGATTGCAAAACAAGATGCCGACTGCGATCTATAAAATCGCCCTTCCGTTGGGCATACGATCCCCATAGGATAAATACCAAATGCTCCCGCTCTTCTGCCAATTTATGAATAACTGCATCGGTAAATGTTTCCCAACCTCTACCTTGATGTGATGCCGCTCCGTGAGCCTCAACCGTGAGAGTAGCATTCAAAAGCAAAACTCCTTGCTGCGCCCATCGAGTCAAATTTCCACTCCGAGGAACAGGAATTCCTAAATCGCTCTCGATCTCCTTAAAAATATTTTGAAGCGAAGGAGGAAAAGGAATATGGTCATTAACCGAAAAACAAAGCCCATGTGCTTGACGAGGCTCATGATAGGGGTCTTGCCCCAAAATAACAACCTTTACTTGGTCGAACGGACAGGCGTCGAAAGCCGCAAAAATCTGACTACCGGGAGGATAAACCGTTTTAGTAGCATATTCGTGCCGTACAAAAGCCGCCAGATTTTCAAAATAAGGCTTGTCAAATTCGCTTTGTAAGCGTTGCTGCCAGCTGGATTCGATACGAACATTCATAATAGTCGAATAAGATTTTAACTATATCTGTTTGCAAAGCTACAAATATTTCTTACTTTTGCCACGCAAACAGCGAATTGTTTCTCGTTTTTGAATAGAAGCAATCCCGCTTTTTTATATCGGCACCCGTAGTTCAATGGATAGAATAAAGGATTCCGGTTCCTTCGATTGGGGTTCGACTCCCCACGGGTGTACAAAGCAAACAGCCTGTCTATAACAGACAGGCTGTTTGCTTTATAGAAAATACATAAGATTACCCAGAATTATTTTGATTGTGTTTTTTAACCCCTCCGTCCTGCGGACACCTCCCCTATATTTTGCTGAACAAAACACAGGGGAGGAGGTTGAATAACCCTCCATTCATTTGTGTCACTTCCTTTATGTTTTGCCTTGCAAAACACAGGGAAGGAGGCTGAATGCCCTCCTATCGCATTATTTATCGAATGAGATGGATCGTGCTCGCCCTTCTCCCCTGCCGTATCACGTAACATCACGGGGTGCCACATTAGCCATATAGAAGAGATGTCCGCAGGACGGAGGGAGTTGAAAAGATTATATAGTCTTTGATGGAGGGATCAGACGCATAAACGGACAATCTTCATTAATTTCCTACTGAGCCGATATCCCCACTAAATATCGACAAGCCTAACTTTTTTCTTTTATATTCACCTTCTTTCTGTTTTTATTCATCTGAATTTTGTAGTTTGAAACCGACTATGATTCGATACGAAAAATAGACAAGCTCATTTTGTCCTTCTCTCGGCTTACACTATCTTTGCACTATGGAAAATAAAATAGATTGGAGCCGTACAGATGGATTAATTTTCGATATGGACGGAACCCTGTGGGATGCAGTAGACACATATGCCCGCATTTGGAACGAAGTATTTCTGCGAGCAGGAAAAGAAGTTCACATCACGAGGGAAAGCCTCATCGGTAACATCGGTATTCCTATTCCTAAGATTTTGGCAAACCTCTTTCCAGAAATCAAAAACGAAGAGGCAAACCGTTTCTCAAAAGAGTTAGCGAAACATGAACCCGAATTATTGTCCCGTTACGGCGGTACACCCTATCCCGGCGTGGTTTCTGGATTGGAACAACTCTCCTCGAAATACAAATTGTTTTTAGTCAGTAATTGCGACACCCATACTTTACCTATTTTTATGTCTTGTATCGGGATAACCCCTTTCATCACCGAGGCCATTTCATTCGGCGACACACATAAACCTAAGGGTGACAACATGTTATTACTGAAAGAAAAATATCATCTGCAACACCCCCTCTATATGGGCGATATAGAAGCCGACGGGCGGGAAACTCATCGGGCAGGACTACCGTTCGTATATGCCCGTTACGGATTCGGACACACCGATGATTATGAATTAGCATTCGATTCGTTCGAAGATTTTACCAATTTCTTCTTAAAACTTAAATAAAAATGTATTCGAGTAATTTTCAACCCGAGTCTTCGTTACGGTGGAAGAGAGTACAGTCGGTATTACAGTCGATAAATGCCGATGCCGTTTTGTTGAATACGAACGCCAATCTATACTATTCTTCGGGCCGGGTATTCAACGGTTATACCTATATACCTTCGGAGGGTGAAGCGATTTATTTCGTTCGCCGTCCCATAGGGTTGAAAGGAGAAAATGTTCATTATATCCATAAACCCGAACAAATTCCGGCTTTACTCACCGAAATAGGACTACCACTTCCCCGTAAGCTCGCAATCGAGTGGGATGCATCTCACGGCGATTTCACACGGTTATCCGCCATATTTCCCGATGCAGAAATAACGAACGGCTCGGCTGTCATGCGGAAAGTACGTTCGGTAAAAACCGATTACGAATTGGGGTTATTGCACGAGTCCGCCGTGAAACATGCCGAAGTATATCATCGTATCGAATCGGTCTATCATAACGGAATGACCGATATCGAATTACAGATAGAAATAGAACGTTTGTTGCGGTTGCACGGAAATCTGGGGCTTTTCAGAATAAACGGACAAAGCATGGAGATTTTCATGGGCAATGTCATTTGCGGCGATAATGCAGATACTCCCACACCGTACGATTTTGCTATGGGAGGAGCCGGATTGAGCTGCTCGATACCGGTAGGTTGCAATGGTTCACTCATTCGTCCGGGCATGGCTGTGATGGTAGACATGTGTGGCAATTTCACCGGATACATGACTGACATGACCCGAGTCTATTCGGTGGGGGAATTACCCGACCTAGCTCATCGAGCCCACCAATGTTCCATCGATATTCATCGTGCTGTAAGCCAAATGGGTAAACCGAGCGTAAAGGCGGCCGACTTATATAATCTAGCGATTTCGATAGCAAAAGAGGCCGGATTGGAAAATTACTTTATGGGACATACCCAGAAGGCCGGATTTATCGGACACGGTGTAGGTATCGAAGTTAATGAAGCTCCGGTCTTAGCTCCGCGCTCGAAAGATATTTTAGAAGGAAATCAAGTCATAGCTCTTGAACCGAAATTTGTCATACCCCATGTAGGCGCTGTTGGAATCGAAGATACCTATATGGTCACACCCGAAGGTATGAAGGCCATTACAAACGCTCCGGTAGAAATAGTATCTTTATCGTAAAATGTCTTTGACCCCCTTCGTCACTTCATGACACCTCCCCTATCGCACTGATAGTGCGTAGTGGAGAAGGTTAAAATGCATTATCCGTTATCCCCGCTCTATAAAAATAGGAACGAGGGTAAAGGATAAAGATGTAACCCCGCCGATTTTCTATCGTTGTGCCCTTTTTTCTCTGCGAATAACTTCGTAACTTTAAGCCCCTGAAACTAAATTTTATCTGTTTATGCAACCCTTTATTCATCTGCACGTTCACTCCCAATATTCTATTCTTGACGGTCAGGCTTCGATTCCGGCATTGGTCGATAAGGCTATACGCGACGGAATGAAAGGTTTGGCATTGACCGACCACGGTAATATGTTCGGGATAAAAGAGTTTTTCAATCTGGTAAAAAAGAAAAACGGAGCAACAAAAGATGCCATTAAAGGTGTACAGAAACGAATCGAAGCCATCGAAAGCGGTGCGGAAGAGGTAGAAGACAAAGAAAAAGAATTGGCCTCCCTGCAAGAAGAAAAGGCAAAACTCGAAGCTAAAATATTCAAGCCGATATTCGGGTGTGAAATGTACGTAGCCCGTCGCCGGCTTACCGACAAAGAAGCCACACCGAGGGAAATACGTACTACCGTCGTTAACGAGGTCGAGGGCTTTTCTATTCGTCGGGGAGCCGTCGATGAGGGTGGTTATCACTTGGTTGTCCTTGCAAAGAACCTGAAAGGTTATCACAATCTGGTCAAATTGGTATCGAAAGGCTGGACCGACGGATTTTATTCCCGTCCCCGTACCGACAAATACGAACTCGAAAAATATCACGAAGGGCTGATTGTTTGCTCTGCATGTCTGGGTGGAGAGATTCCGAGAAGAATCCTTACCGGCGATATTCAAGGAGCCGAGGAAGCTATCCTATGGTTCAAGAATATCTTCGGAGAAGATTATTACCTCGAATTACAACGCCACAAAGCTACCGTACCGAGAGCCAACCACGAAACATATCCGCTGCAACAAGTAGTGAACGATCGGCTGATAGAGTTCTCTCGCAAGCATGGAATCAAACTGGTATGTACCAACGACGTTCATTTCGTGGAAGAAGAAAATGCCGAAGCTCACGACCGCCTCATTTGTTTGAGTACGGGTAAAGATTTGGACGACCCCAATCGCATGCTATATACCAAACAAGAGTGGTTAAAGACCCAACAGGAGATGAACGACATCTTCTCCGATGTGCCCGAGGCTCTATCCAATACGTTGGAAATTCTCGATAAGGTAGAGTTTTATTCCATCGACCACCCGCCTTTGATGCCCACTTTCCCGATTCCCGAAAACTTCGGTACAGAAGAAGAGTATCGAAAAAAATTTACCGAAGAAGATTTGTTCAACGAATTCACTCGGGACGAAAACGGGAATGTCGTTTTAGACGAAGCCGCAGCACACAAGAAAATAGAAAATTTGGGCGGTTACGACAAGCTGTATCGTATCAAGTTGGAAGCCGATTACCTGAAAGAATTGACTTTCAAAGGAGCGCATGAACGATACGGAGAGGAACTATCCGACGAAATTATGGAGCGAATCACTTTCGAACTTCATATCATGAAAACGATGGGTTTTCCGGGTTACTTCCTCATTGTACAGGATTTCATCAATGCAGCCCGCAGAGAGCTCGATGTCTCGGTCGGTCCGGGACGTGGTTCAGCCGCCGGTTCGGTTGTCGCTTATTGTTTGAAAATTACGCAGATAGACCCTCTGAAATACGATTTGCTATTCGAACGATTCCTTAATCCCGACCGTATTTCCTTGCCCGATATCGATGTGGACTTCGACGACGACGGTCGTGGGCGGGTATTGCAATGGGTAACCGAAAAATACGGAGCCGAAAAAGTGGCGCATATCATCACCTATGGTACGATGGCTACAAAATTGGCGATTAAAGATGTAGCCCGTGTACAAAAACTACCGTTGCCCGAATCGGATCGTTTGACTCGCTTGATTCCCGACCGTTTACCCGAAAAGAACGGGAAAGCCCAGAAAATAAACCTGAAAAATTGCATCGAGAACGTGAAAGAATTGCAGGAGGCTTGCAATTCGAGTAACGAACTATTGGCCAATACGATGAAGTATGCCCAAATGCTCGAAGGAAACGTGCGTAATACCGGCGTTCATGCCTGTGGCGTTATCATCGGGCGTGACGATATAACCGATTGGGTTCCGGTGAGTACGGCCGACGATAAAGAGACCGGAGAGAAAATGCTCGTTACCCAATATGAAGGCAGCGTTATAGAAGATACCGGCTTGATAAAAATGGACTTTTTGGGATTAAAGACACTCTCCATTATCAAAGAAGCCGTCGAGAATATTCGCCAAACTCGTCACATAGACCTCGATATCGACTCTATTCCTATCGACGACCCCAAGACGTACGAATTATACAGTGCCGGACGGACGACCGGAACATTCCAGTTCGAGTCCGCCGGTATGCAAAAATATCTGAGGGAGCTGCATCCCACGACGTTCGAAGACCTCATCGCCATGAACGCTCTTTATCGTCCGGGACCTATGGAATACATACCGCAATTCATCGCCCGCAAGCATGGGAAAGAACCTATCGTGTACGATATTCCTATTATGGAAAAGTATCTGAAAGATACTTACGGAATTACGGTATATCAAGAACAGGTCATGTTGCTCTCCCGTTTGCTCGCCAATTTCACACGCGGTCAATCCGACGGATTGCGTAAAGCGATGGGTAAAAAACTGAAAGATAAACTGGATGCGTTGAAGCCCCTTTTCATTTCGGGCGGCGAGAAAAACGGACATAAAAAAGAAGTACTCGAAAAAATATGGGCCGACTGGGAGAAATTCGCTTCCTATGCTTTCAATAAAAGCCATGCCACATGCTACTCATGGGTAGCGTTCCAAACGGCATATCTGAAAGCCAACTATCCATCGGAATATATGGCGGCAGTGCTGAGTCGAAACCTCAATAACATCACGGAAATCACGAAATTCATGGACGAGTGCAAATCCATGAAGATTCAAGTTTTAGGTCCCGATGTCAACGAAAGCCAGTATAAGTTCTCGGTAAACAAGAAAGGGAATATCCGTTTCGGATTAGGAGCAATCAAGGGAGTCGGCGACTCGGCGGTACAAGCCATTGTCAAAGAGCGCGAAGCCAACGGCCCGTATAAGGGAATATTCGACTTTGTGGAACGAGTCAATCTTTCGGCTTGTGGTAAAAAAACGATAGAGTCATTGGCCATATCCGGAGCCTTCGACTCATTCAAAGAAATTCACCGGGAAGATTTCACTGCATTGAACAGCAAAGGAGAAATTTTCTTAGAAACATTGGTACGTTACGGTGTAAAAGTACAAAATGACAAAATGTCCCAAGCTACGTCTTTATTCGGAAGCGTAGCTCCCATCGTAACGACCCCGCCCGAAATCCCACGGGGTGTGCCCCTCTCCGACATCGAGCGTTTGGACAAGGAAAGAGAGCTCGTTGGCATGTACCTTTCGGCACACCCGCTCGATGCCTATAAATTGGAATTATTGTACGGCTGCAATACCCGCATGACCGATTTGAAAGACCGAGAATCCCTCTTAAATAAAGAGCTGACATTCGGAGGAGTGGTTGTCGACTACCGAACGGGAATCGGGAAAAGAGGCGGTCAATATGGTTTCCTTAAAATAGAAGACTATTCGGGAGCCGAAGATATACCTTTATTCGGCCAAGACTTCATAGACTACGGAAAGTATGGAGCCAATAACGGAACTTTCGTGTGGATAAGGGCTCGCTGTCAACCATCGAAATTCACCCCCGGCCGTATCGATTTGAAAATTTTGGAGATAAAGCTACTGTCCGAATTAAAAGGGACTTTACTTAATTCCATCACGATCGAGCTACCGGCCCGGTTGGTAAAAAACGGATTCATACAGACACTTTCCGAATTTATGCCCCCGGCACACCAGCACAAGGCAGAATTGAGTTTCAAAATATACGATTCGGAGTTGGATAAATCGGTACGGCTGAGATCGAGGCGCAAACCGACGATCACGGAAGAACTTATCGACTTTTTAAGCGAGAACGACGAGATCTCTTTCAAAATAAATGAATAATCGTTTGCGACTCAACCAGAGATTACCTACTTTTGTTGTAAAATAAATTGAAACGATAAAACAGTAAAAAATAAAATTATGGCATTGAAAATCAATGATGAAAATGCAAAAGAATTGATTGCCTCCGGCAAACCGGTAGTTATCGATTTTTGGGCGGAATGGTGCGGCCCCTGTCGCGCAATCGCACCTTCGGTAGACGAACTTGCAGAAGAATATGAAGGCAAAGTGATAATCGGGAAATACAATGTTGACGATGACACCGATTTAAGTGCAGAATACAGTATTCGCAATATCCCCACCTTGCTCTTTTTCAAAGAGGGTAAACTAGTGGACAAACATGTCGGTTCTGCTTCGAAAGCCGATTTGGAAGCTAAAATCAAAGCGCTGCTGTAAAAATCCGAAAAGAAAATCGTATAAACCCCTCGCTTTGTATTCATATAGGCGAGGGGTTTCCTTGTCTTGAAATAGAGAATGGTTCTTTACCAGTTAAGATACTCTTTCAAAGTATTTACATAAGCTTCGAAAGCCTCCCTTCCTTTTTCGGTTATTTGGCACGATGTCCTTGTTTTCCTACCGACAAATTCTTTCCTGACCCGAATATATTCGGCTGCCGATAATTTATCTATCTGCACACTCAGGTTTCCGGAAGTCGCCCCGGTCTTTTCTTTCAGATAAACAAAATCCGCCTCATCTACCGACAAGAGAATCGACATGACAGCCAACCTCAACTGCGAGTGTAACAATGGATCTAATTCTTTCAACATTTCTTTTTACACTTTGCATTAAGAATATGTCCCGGAACAATCATCACGACGACAAACGATCCCCCGAAATAGAGCTGCCACACCATAGGCGTATGTAAAGAAGGCATAGTCATAAACATATAAATAGCCGTGACAAGCGCGAGCAACGGGAAATAAGTAAGGCTGGATTCCTTGATAACCAGACCGGTAATCGACGTACCCATACCACAATACAACAAAGCCAACGGCATCATCAACCCGAAATTGACACGACCGATAACAAACCCCAATACGATCATCGTCAAGACAGTAAGTACAAACAATGCTCCTATGACTCTCCATGTTTCGTTGATCATGCGGTCGGTATAAGTCACTACTTTCGGCCTATTTCTTTTCTCCCGTACGCTACTGACAAGAAATGGCAAAAACATCAAGAACCACCCGGCACTCCACGCACTGTTTCCCGTAAAGTAAACCAAAGCATAGATAACGATCGACAGAATAGCAGCCGTATAGCCATACATCAAAAATTTATTTCCACTGCCACTCCCGATGCTTTGTTTTGTAACTCGAATCATCTGAGCGATGAGTTCCAAACTCTCTTTCTCATTCATTTTCTGTTCTTCCATAAGTCGATTTTTAGATTTACAAATTGGTTTATTTTATAAACTATATAGCTATATACTCTCTTTTCATGCTATAATTACAGCACAAATATAAATCGGTTTATATTATAAACCAAATAATTTTCTAAAAAATTTTTATTATGATATATTTTTCATTGGCAAGAGAGACAACAGACCTTCTCTGTTATACAATTTTCCATACTATAATATATAAGAGAAGAAAAGAGATTTCGCTTTTTTCAACTAAAACATTTTACAAATCCAGCTTGTACAAAACATTTCTTTCATCTCGATTTATAAGTAAAGGAGAAACTAAAACAGTTCTGTCGATAATTAATGGAGATTGTCCGTTTATGCCTCTAACCCCATATAATCTTTTTCAACCCCTCCGTCACTTCGTGACACCTCCCCTATTGGCTAACGCGATACCCCGTAATGCCACGGAACACGGCTATGGAGGAGGACGAACACGATCCATTTCATTCTATAAATAATGCGATAGAAAGGTACTCAACCTTCTCCTCCGTGTTTTGCAAGGCAAAACATAAGGGAAGTGATACAAACGAATAGAGGGTTATTTAAACTCCTCCCCTGTATTTTGTTCAGCAAAATATAGGGGAGGTGGCCGCAGGACGGAGGGGTTAGAAAATACCGACAGCGGTAGTGACAGGGTTACCCCTCCTCTCCCCCCCTGTGTTCCCAAAGAAATAGGGGGAGCGCACGCAAGGTGAGGGGGCCTTACAGTCAAAAATCCTATATACTATCTTTTTTAACCACTCTCCTCGTCGCTACCGCTCCTCCGTTTCTCTCCTATATGGCTCCGCAACACAGGTGAGAAGGAGTAATACACTTTGCATAGAAATTTAAGCAAGAATCAACCCTTCACCGAAATGTCCGGAATATGTTTATCGACAAGAGACTCATCGCTAAAATTCAAGTTTTCCCTTTACGAATTTTTTACTAAATCACTAAACCACCGACTCTATTTCATAAAAAAGGCGATTCCTTTGCAGGAACCGCCTTCATTATTACTAACACAAAAAGGATATTAAAGTCCTTTCCCGTGACAATTTTTATATTTCTTACCACTACCGCAAGGACAAGGATCGTTACGCCCCACACGTGGTGCAGCCTTAATCGGCTCGGTGACCCGGGGCTGTTGAGGAGCAGCCGCAGCGGCAGCTTGTGCTGACTGGCCGGGATAATCGTCTTTTTGAGTACGATACTTGCTGTAATCTTCCCTTCGTTCGGGAGCTGCTTCACGCACATCTTGCGGTTCCTGAATATAAATCTGTCCCCGCATGAGAACAGCGATGGCTTTCCGGTTCATCGTCTCGACCATCTCCTTGAAAAGATTGAACGATTCTAGTTTATAAATCAACAGCGGATCTTTCTGTTCGTAGCTGGCATTTTGCACAGATTGACGCAATTGGTCGAGCTCACGAAGATGCTCTTTCCAAGCCTCGTCGATCGTCATAAGCAACACGGCTTTCTGGAATTGCTTAACGACCGATTGCGACTCACTCTTATAGGCTTCGTTTATATCGCAAGCAATACCGAATACACGCTTGCCATCGGTAATGGGCACTCGTATCATACCCGTGGATAATCCCCGTTGTTCCACAAACGGTTTTATATTCATGTGAGCAATCTCGGCCATACGGTCGCCTTTGCGCTTAAAGGTAGCGACAACGGCCTCATAAAGGCTGTCAATCACTTCGCTCTTTTTCATGGAGCGGAATTTCTCCTCATCGAAAGGCATTTCCACGGCAAAAATCTTGAACATCTCCATCGACAAGTCTTCGTAATCGCTCGTACCGTCATAGGTATCGGCCAAAGACTCTATCGTGTCATAGAACATATTCATAATATCGATGCCGATACGTTCTCCCATCAAAGCATGGTGACGCTTGGTATAAATCACATTACGCTGTGCATTCATCACATCGTCGTATTCGAGCAATCGCTTACGGATTCCGAAGTTATTCTCCTCTACCCGACGTTGGGCGTTCTCGATGGACTTGGAAACCATATTGTGTTCGATCATCTCGTCTTCTTTAAGCCCCAGCCGGTCGAGCATTTTCACTACCCGATCGGTAGCGAACAGACGCATAACCGTATCTTCGAACGAAACGAAGAACACCGAAGAACCGGGGTCTCCCTGACGACCGGCACGACCACGCAACTGACGGTCTACACGACGGGATTCGTGACGCTCGGTTCCGATAATCGCCAAACCTCCGGCTTCACGCACGGCCGGTGAGAGCTTGATATCGGTTCCACGACCGGCCATGTTGGTAGCGATCGTGACCGTACCTGTTTGTCCGGCTTGTGCCACGATCTCGGCCTCGCGTTGGTGCAACTTGGCGTTCAATACATTGTGTTTAATCTTACGCAAAGTCAACATACGGCTCAACAATTCCGATATTTCGACCGAAGTCGTACCTACCAATACAGGACGACCTGCTTCTACCATTTTCACGATTTCTTCGATGACGGCGTTGTATTTCGCCCGTTTGGTTTTATATACCCGGTCGTTCATATCGATACGAGCTACCGGCTTATTGGTAGGAATCGTCACGACATCGAGCTTATAAATATCCCAGAACTCCCCGGCTTCGGTCTCGGCAGTACCGGTCATACCGGCCAACTTGTGATACATACGGAAATAGTTCTGCAAAGTAATCGTCGCAAAAGTCTGCGTAGCGGCCTCTACCTTAACGTGCTCTTTCGCCTCAATAGCTTGGTGCAAACCATCGGAGTAGCGGCGGCCTTCCATGATACGCCCCGTTTGCTCATCGACGATTTTCACTTTATTGTCGATTACCACATATTGGTCGTTTAATTCGAAAAGGGTATATGCCTTTAACAGCTGATTCACCGTATGAACCCGTTCGGCCTTGATCGCGTAATCTTGCAAGATTCCGTCTTTTTTGGCTTGTTTTTCTTCGGGAGAAAGTCCTTGATTTTCAAGGTCGGAAAGCAGCTCGCTGATATTCGGCAATACGAAGAAATTAGGATCGTCCGATTTCCCGGTCATCACATCGAGACCTTTGTCGGTCATATCGATACCGTTATTCTTTTCATCGATTACAAAATAGAGGTCGTCCGTAATCTCAGGCATACGACGGTTGTTATCTGCCATATAGATAGCCTCAGTTTCGAGCAACAAAGGTTTAATACCCGGTTCGCTCAAATATTTGATAAGCGCCCCGTTCTTAGGTAATCCTTTGAAACAACGATACAACAGTACGGCTCCTTCCTCACGAATCTTTTTATCATCGGAAGCTATCTTAATCTTGGCTTCAGCCAACAACTTCGTAACCAAGTTTCGCTGCATCTTCACCAATTCTTCCACTTTGGGCTGGAACTGCTCGAACATCTGGTCATCGCCTTTGGGGGTAGGACCGGATATAATCAACGGCGTACGTGCATCATCAATCAACACAGAGTCGACCTCATCGACAATCGCATAGTTGTGCATGCGCTGTACCAAGTCGAGCGGAGAGCTGGCCATATTGTCACGCAAGTAGTCGAAACCGAATTCGTTGTTCGTACCGAATGTAATATCGGCGTTATATGCATTACGACGGGCTTCGGAGTTCGGCTCGTGCTTGTCGATACAATCCACCGACAAACCGTGGAACATATAAAGAGGCCCCATCCACTCGGAGTCACGTTTCGAAAGGTAGTCGTTCACGGTTACCACATGTACGCCATTGCCCGACAAAGCATTCAAGAATACAGGGAGCGTAGCGACCAGAGTCTTACCCTCACCGGTAGCCATCTCGGCGATTTTACCCTTATGCAACACGACACCGCCGATCAGCTGCACATCGTAGTGTACCATGTCCCAAACGACCTCGTTACCACCGGCCATCCAGTGATTGGCATAAATAGCTTTGTCGCCTTCGATATGTATAAAATCATGGTCTACCGCCAAGCTCCGGTCAAAATCATTTGCCGTAACCTCGACAGTTTCATTTTGGCTGAATCGACGCGCCGTCTCTTTCATCACGGCGAAAACTTCGGGAAGCGATTCGTCGAGAACATCTTCTATTTTTTTCAATATCTCTTTCTCGATTTTATCGATTTCTTCCCATGTAGACTCGCGTTTATCGTAATCGAGCGTTTCTACATGCTCTTTCAGTTCGGCGATACGTTTACGGTCATCGGCCACCGAATCCTGAATATGTTGTTTCACCACATCGATACGGTGACGCAACTCATCGTTCGACAATTTTTCAAGTTCGGGCGAAATAGCCTTTATTTTCTGAATGTAAGGCTCTATTTCTTTTAAATCGCGCTGCGACTTATTACCGAACAGCTTTTTTAATAAATCATTAAATCCCATATAAAGTATTTGTTTTATTCGTTAAAAATTACCTATAAGGCAAAGGTATAACATACCCTGCAAAAATAGTGCAAATTTTGCTAACTCCGCAAAAAGGAATGAATTAGTATTGTATTTCGGGAAGCGGAGCATCGGCCGAACCATTCGGCGAACGAATCCGCAAAAGGCGAGAAACGGTAGGAGCGATGGCCGTCGCACGCACCGGAGAAGTGATACGTACCGGCTTCACATCGTGTGCCAAAATAAAACACGGTGCAGGAACAGCATTGACACGAACATATTCGCGGGTATCGTTCGCATCCTCATAGACGACCTCCCAACCGGGACACAAATCCAGCACGAGATCACCCGACAGTTTGGGATAATAGCCGTTTCGCATGGCGGCGACACGATCGGTTCCATTACTCAGCAACAGACGTTGCGATGTATAAACGTCTTGTACCCCCGTCATCTGAATCAGAAACGAAGCTGCCCGATTACGCATTTCATCGGCATCGATATCACGCTCCTTAATCAGTTTCCGGTTCAAGAAAATCTGTCGATTCTGGTAACCTATCACCCAATCTCCTTGACCATAAAGAGCCATCAGATAAACATTCAGCAAAGAGACTGCACGCCGGGGATAAAATTCTCCCGAAGGTATATTATAAATGGGCGACTCTTTCGCCTCCCCCTTGAAATATCCCGTAGAGGTCAAAAAAACGACCGTGTTGGCAAGACCCACTTTCTTGTCTATTTCATCGAGCAGACGGGCTATATCCCTATCCAGTCGCACATAAGTATCCTGCAACTCCAAGCCGTAGTCCTGTATGGTCTTGTTCAGATACACACCAGCCGTATAACCGACATTCAGCATATCGAGGACACCACGGCGTCCCAAAAGTCCTTTATCCAAGAACTCCACGGCAACATCGGTAATCTCCTGATTAACCAAAGCCGTCGTCTTAAACTGCACGAACTTATCACGGCCGTCTCGGGCAAAAGTTCGTTTAAAAGAAAAATCATTCGTCAGATACGGTATGGCCGTATAACGGTCGGGCGTATAGACCGGAGTCCAAGAAAGCGTATCGATACGAGCCGATAAAGAACGCACATAATTGAATTGTTCGACATAAGCGGGAACATCACGATAATAGGTGGTCGTCGCCCACTTGCCATTTCTATCGTTAATCCAGAAAGCGCAATTAGCTGCATGTCCCGCACTGATAATGGACTGCTGTGCATCGGGCGCCACGGCATACACGCGACCCAATCCTCCGCTCACGATTTTTATCTCGTCGCTGAGCGTCGAAGTACGAATACGTTCAGGTGAAAAAGTTTCATCGGTATAATTCCCTATCTTGGACGGGTCGTTCAGAATAAACTCTTCCCGCAGAAATGCCGTATTGAAAAAACGCTCCGACGGAATGCCATGAAAAAACGGAGTCGTTCCCGTATACAGAGTAGCTGTTGCCGAAGCCTTATCGATATTCGGGAAATCGAAAACCAAATTTTCACAGACAACTCCCTCTCGCATCAACCGTTTAAAACCCTTTTCCCCGAAAAGGTGTTGCAAGGCTTCCAAATAATCGGTACGCAGTTGATCGACCGTAATACCCACCACCAAACGAGGACTGTTGTCGGCAGACTGCACCAACGGCACGACCAGCAGAGAAAAGAGAATTGTCGCTAATACTTTATTTTTCATCTTTGTTTTTCTCCGTTTTTTTCAAACGAACGGATACCGCCAAATAGGTAAACGAACGAATTACCAATACCAGCACTAACGGAAAAAATGCGGCATTAAACTGTTGTGGAATCCAGTGCCAAAGGGTCACAAATAACAACAACCCTGCAAAGTTAGCAAAATGATAGTATCTAACGATACTTTTAAGAGATTTAAACCAAATAAAAAGAGCCATCAACAGCCAAAAGGGATGCAACCAAAACGCCGAATAGTTGGGATAAGTTGCCGGGTGAACAGAAACGAACATAAGGAAAAACACGACTAAGCCGCCCAATCCGTAAATCGAAAACAAGACTGTATCGAATACCCGGGAATACCTCTTTCGGGAAATATCATATACCGACACAGCCGCGACAAAGAAGAAAAACAACCATGCGACGAAAAGTGGCGTCAAATAAAATGGTGTTTCGGGAGGACACGCCGGAACCTCAGGGTCGTACAGCACCTCCGTTCGGCTCACCAACGGGACAGCCGCCGAGTCGGGACTCATTTGAACGACCGCCTCGGAAAAAGCTTTCTCTAATATTTCGGGACCGAACATTTGTTCCCGATAAGTCATCGGCCTATCCAAACCGCTTCCCAATGCCAAGTCGATACCGAAAATCAACCACGGGCAAATACCCGCATATCGGTCTATCTCCTCGCGAAAAGTAGGCAAAGACTCCCCCGGCTCTTTGTATCGCACCTTGTTATCCAATACCATCTCTACCATATTACGAGGACGGGTAGCACAATTATCGAACAGGAAATTATACCGGTAAACCCGGTTCTGAGGCATGGCATTAACCAACAGAGCCTCGAATAAGGCTCTGCTTTGTATGGGTGTCAAGTTCAACACCTGTTCATCGACCTTCGATTCCCGAAACTGATAATTTAACAAGAAATCGGGAAAATCGTTTATTCCTAAACAATAATCGGTTTCACCTTTCGTAAACCGCCAGATAAAGCCAGGCGCATCGAAGTTAAACATGCCATAATTGAAAACATAATCGAAACCTCCGGGCCTCTGCTGTTTCACCCGCAAGGCCGTATGACCGAACAATTCGTATACCTCCGTTCCGGGTCCGCAAGTCAATAAACTCACCTGTAAAGTATCGGGTAAGATTTTTTGTCCCGATTCCTGCGCTTGTATTTTCTCGTTGGGAAACAAAGCCACAAGAATAAAACCCAGAATTATATATAGTTTCTTCTTCATAAACACTCCACATTACCGCAGCAAAATCGGCGTAAAAGTACAACTTTCCATCTAATTACCCCGGAATGTAACTCTTTTATTTTCTTCGACTTTGATAAATTTCACATTTTTATTTCCACACCCTACCGAATAATTTTTTATCTTTGTTCGAAACACAAAACAGAGTATTATGAAAATCAAAGGTTTACTATTATCTCTCTTCGTAACAAGCAGTTTACTCTCGATTGCACAAGACATAAAACTCCCCTCCCCTCAAAAGCAGGGAGGAGAACCTCTCATGCAAGTTCTCTCCAAACGCGCCTCGACACGCGACTTCGATACACAAAAGAATATAGACTCACAAACCCTTTCCAACCTATTGTGGGCGGCATGGGGATACAACCGAGAAGACAAGCGTACGGCGCCTTCGGCCATGAATCGTCAAGAAATTTCACTATATATCGTCACGGCACAAGGGGTCTATCTCTATGATGCCAAACAGAATAAACTGGCGGAAATCGCCAAAGGAGATTTCCGGAAAAACGCAGGCATGCAACCGTTCGTACACACTGCGCCTCTCAACATTATTTTTACTGCCGATTTGGAAAAAGCGCCGGGTAACGACATGATGTTCGTCGATTGCGGATTCATCTCCCAGAACATTTATCTCTATTGTGCCTCAGTCGGTTTGGGTACAGTCGTTCGCGGCTCGTTCAACGGCGATGAATTGGCAAAAATATTAAAGCTGAACGAAAAACAAAAAGTAGTATTGACCCAGACTGTCGGCTATCCGGCTAAATGATTTCTCCGGAAAAACCTTACATCATGCGACGGTTCTCATTTCTCTTTTTTACGATCGTTATATTCCTGTCTTTTTTATCTGGTTGCAAAGGCAAACAGGTCGAATCTGATTACCCGGAAAGTTCTCTTATCGATACATTCGAAGTAAAACAACAACCCCAACCGCACACAACCGGCTGGAAAAAGAGTCCTGTACGATATTCCAGTTTCCGCAAACTATTCAACGACTTGAACGACAAACATCTTGCTGTTGCCAAAAAGAACGGGATAGAACCATTGGAATCGCTCGATGATGCCCGGAATTTGGGATTCTGGAAACTTGCTAAAATAGACAGTTGTGAATACTACACCGTCGATAAACTGACTCATTCGATCCCATATCTGACTCCCAAAACCAAATGGTTGCTCATGAAGATAGGCAAAAACTTCCAAGACTCGTTAACGAACCGAGGTTCGGGAGGAAGACAAATTATTCTCACCAGCGCATTGCGTTCCGATGAATCGATAAAGTCGTTACGCCGGCGAAATACAAACGCCAGCGAAAACTCGGCACACCGTTACGGCACGACTTTCGACATAGCCTACAATCGATACAACGTAACCGACTCGACCTATTTCGTACCCTCCGACCGACTACGAATTTTACTCGGCGAGGTTCTGTACGATTTACGCAAAGAACACAAATGCTACATCAAATACGAAATACGACAAGGCTGTTTCCACATTACGGCGAGATAAATCGAACGACAACCGTACAATCGACCGGCCTTTCGTGAAAAATTATTATCTTTGTCACAACGAAGATACGATGCGGTTCGGCATAGCCAAATCGGAAACAAGATTTTCGTTTGTCTCTGCACTTACCTTTCCGTATCTTTGAGGCGTTTAACAATAATCGACCGATGAAACGATATTTATATGCCCTGCGCTATCTGATTTCGATACATGTGTTGGGACTTATTCTCTTTACGGCATTCCGTCTGATCCTCTTCCTACAAGGGTACGAATATCTTATGGGCGAAGAAATTTCGGTATTCACCCGCCTCGAAGCATTCGTCCGGGGATTGTGGCTCGACAATGTCGTAGCCTGTTATATATCGATTCTGCCGCTCGTTATCGTCTCGATCTGTTCCCTGATAGGATATTTCGGTAAAAACCTGTACCGGGGAATCCATATCTTTTTCTCGGTCTTTTATGTCGTGGCATTCGCCATATCGGCTGCCGATATACCTTATTTCGCTTATTTCTTCAAACACATCAACGCTTCCATTTTCAACTGGTTCGGCTACACCGGAACGACATTGGGACTTATGTTCGGTGAATTCTCCTATATCGTCGCATTCGTCTTGTTTCTGTGTCTCTCTTTCCTTTTCGTCTTTCTCTCCCGGATATTATTACATCGAACTTGTCGCGATATACAAAGAGTATCTGCCGAAAAATTTCATTGGAAACCCGAGCTGCTTACACTCCTTTGCTCGACTCTTCTAATAGGAGTATGTTTATTCGGTATACGCGGACGCATGGGATACAACCCTATCAAAGTAAGTGCGGCCTATTATTGCAACAATACATTTTTGAACCAATTGGGCATAAGCCCCTCGTTCAATTTATTGCGCAGTTCGTTAGAGGCTTCCAAATCGGAAAATCGGGAAATCGATTTGATGGACGAGAAAGAGGCGATCTCTACGGTTCGCAGAGAGCTGAATATCACGGACTCGCTTTCCGACATATCGCCCATTGCTCGAAAAATAGACAATCCGGGGCAACCCAGCCGTAAAAACGTAGTCCTTGTTTTCATGGAATCGATGTCGGCCGAATTGCTGGGACATTTCGGCAATCCCGAGCAACTCACCCCGTTTCTCGATTCAATAGCCGTCCGGTCGCTTTGCTTCAATCGATTTTTCTCGGCAGGGACTCATACCAACCATGCCATACACTCCGTCTTGTATTCCTATCCGGCTCTGATGAAACGAAATTCCATGAAAGGAGCCGTTATTCCTTTCTTCGCCGGACTACCCACCATTTTACAAGACAACGGATACCGTACGCTTTTTTTCATGACTCATGAGTCGCAGTATGATAACATGAACGGCTATCTGCGAACCAATGGATTCGACCGCATCTTCGCACAAGAGGACTATCCGAAAGACAAAGTAGTCAACAGTTTCGGTGTCCAAGACAATTTCCTATACCAATACGCCCTGCCCATTCTCACAGAGACTGCCAACGAGGGGCAGCCCTTTTTCGCTGTATTGTTAAGCATCAGCAACCACCCGCCGTATGTTATTCCCAAAGATTTCAAGACACACAGCAGTACCGACGAACATCGAATCGTCGAATTCGCCGATCATGCTTTAAAGGAATTTATCGATGAAGCGGAACAACAGGAATGGTTCGACAACACGATATTTGTCTTCGTCGGTGACCACGGGAAAATCGTGGGTACTCCCCGCAGCGATATGCCGCTCAGTTTCAACCATGTGCCTCTTTTCATTTATTCGCCTTCATTTATCGAACCCCGACAGATAGAAGACCTCGGCGGACAAGTGGATATAGCTCCCACCGTATTGGGTTTGCTGAACATAGACTATACCGACAACGGATTCGGGGTAAATCTCTTGCAAGAAAAACGTAAAGCGGCATTCTTTACCTCCGACGATGCTATCGGATGCGTGAACGATTCACTGTTCTATATCTATAAACCCAAAGAAAACCAAGAGTGGTTGCTCTCGCAAGAAAGAGCTATCGAAAAGGGGGGCAATATCGATAATCCTGCCGTCTGCCAAGAACTGCGGGAATATGCCTTCTCCATGCTTCAAACGGCACAATACCTCATGAGCAACAACCTCACAGGGAAATATATAGGTTATCAACCCCGTTAAACGACCGACTGTTATGAATAAGATATTTTATACATTCGTTCTTTCGGCGCTCGTACTCCTTTCGGTACAATGTAACCCGAAGCCCCAAGAAAGCGACGAACAAATCGGAAACGATTCTATCATCGAGTATGCCGAACTACTCTCTATTACCTGTCATGACGACTACACCGATGTAAAAATAAGCAACCCGTGGGACAGCGCCCGGTTGCTGCACCGATATATCCTCGTTCCCAAGACACAAAACGTTCCATCGAATCTACCGCAAGGAACCGTCGTAAGGACTCCGTTGTCCAATACATTAGTCTATGCCTCGGTACATTGCAGCCTGTTGGAGCAATTAAACGCATTATCGCAAATAGGAGGAGTCTGCGACCTCTCCTATATCAAAACGCCCGCTTTGCTCTCTCGTGCGGAAAACGGAAAACTGACCAATGCCGGAAATTCCATGTCGCCCGACATCGAACGAGTAATGTCGTTGAATCCGGATGCCATCTTATTATCTCCTTTCGAAAACGCCGGATACGGACGTATCGGGAAAATGGGAATACCCATTATAGAATGCGCCGATTATTTGGAAACTTCACCTCTGGGCCGGGCAGAATGGATAAAATTCTTCGGTCTGTTATACGGTAAAGAGGTCGAAGCCGATTCCATTTTTACGGAAGTCGAAAAAAACTATACCGAATTGAGAGATAAAATAGGTGTACTTTCTTCTGCTCCCGTTGTCATCAGCGAATTAAAAAGCGGTTCGGCATGGTATATGCCCGGCGGAAAAAGCTATATGGCCCGCTTTTTCAAGGATGCCGGAGCCGCTTACCCGTGGAGCGACAATACAGAAACAGGGTCTATTCCGCTCTCTTTCGAAACGGTATTCAACCGAGCAGGAAAAGCCGACATTTGGCTTATTAAATCGTTCCACGTGTCGGAGCTTTCCTATCGGACTCTGCAAAAGGAATATGCACCCTATGCAAGGTTCAAAGCCTTCCGGGAGAAAAAGATATACGGTTGTGACTCGTCCCGATGCAACTACTACGAAGAGACTCCGTTTCGTCCCGACCTGTTGTTACAGGAACTCGCTGCATTGTTCCACCCCGGCCTGTTCCCCGACTATCGATTCCGCTACTATCAACCGTTATCCGAATGAACGACAAACCGAACAAGCAACATGAACAACGGCTAATAGTCGTTCTCGTCCTATTACTTTTGGCATTATGTGCCGCCAATTTATGGTTCGGGTCGGTACAAATACCGGCTTCGGCCGTATGGGATATCCTGTGCGGGAAAGAACCTGAAAAGGAGGTCTGGAAATTCATCGTACTGGAATCCCGATTACCGCAAATGGCGGCGGCACTCCTGTCGGGAGCCGCATTGGCAGTTGCCGGGCTGCTTCTTCAAACTGCATTCAACAACCCGCTCGCCGGACCTTCGATATTAGGAATCGATACGGGAGCCAGTTTAGGAGTGGCTTTGGTCATGTTATTTTGGGGAGGGACACTCGGCGTGTCCGAGGCAACCACCCTCACCGGATTCACCGCCATCATTGCCGGAGCTTTTCTCGGTTCAGTCACTGTATTAGGTACGATACTCTTTTTCTCGACCATTGTCAAGAACAACATCATGCTCCTCATTGTCGGTATAATGGTAGGCTATATTACTTCGTCGGTTATCTCTCTACTCAACTATTTCGCAACAGCCGAAGGGGTACACTCCTATACGATTTGGGGTATGGGAAATTTCAGCGGAGTCACCGGCGAGCAGCTGCCCTATTTCGCACTTTTCGTATCTGTGGGCCTCATCATCGCTATACTTCTGATAAAACCTCTCAATGCCTTGCTGCTCGGTGACCGTTATGCTGCCAATCTGGGAGTAAACATTAAACTCACCCGCAATCTGCTGCTCATCGTCACCGGTCTGCTCACGGCATCGACCACGGCATTCTGCGGCCCCATTTCGTTTATCGGTCTCGCCGTTCCTCATATCGCCCGACTGTTATTGGGGACATCGAACCACAACACCTTGTTGCCGATGACTTTGCTGTGCGGAGCCGTAACCGCATTGCTGTGCAATCTCATCTGTATCCTTCCGGGAGAATCGGGCATCCTGCCCATCAATGCCATCACTCCGGTCTTAGGTGCGCCGGTGATTATTTATGTCATCATCAACCAACGAAAAATCCAATATTTCAACTGATGGAGGAACAGACAAACATATTATCGGCACAGCAGCTCTGTATCGGATATAAAACGGGGCACGGACACGTCAAGCAAGTTCACGGCGATCTGTCGTTTTCCCTACGCAAGGGCGAGCTCACCTGCCTGTTAGGCGCAAACGGTTCGGGCAAATCGACTCTGCTACGCACCTTATCGGCGTCCCAACCTTCGTTATCGGGAAAAATCCTGTTGAACGGAAACGAGTTGTCTGCCATGTCAGAGCGGGAAATTTCCCGCCAAATCGGGGTTGTACTGACCGACAAGACACAAACCGGAGGATTGACCGTATATGAGCTGGTCGCCCTCGGGCGGCAACCGCATACGGGATTTTTCGGGAAACTCGACCGACAGGATCGGCAAGTAGTGGACGAAGCTATCGAAGCCGTGGGCATCTCACACAAAGCGCACTCCTATATGGCGCAACTCTCCGATGGAGAAAAGCAAAAAGCCATGATCGCAAAAGTATTGGCGCAAGAGTGCCCTCTGGTTATATTAGACGAACCGACCGCTTTCCTCGACGTGGTGAGCCGCATAGAAATCATGACTCTGTTACACCACATCGCCACAACTCAAAACAAAGCGATACTACTGTCGACCCACGACATAGAACAAGCGCTGGTGCTCGCCGATTGCCTATGGCTTTTACGGAAGGGGCACGGAATGCGTAGCGGAATAACCGAGGACCTCATTTTGAATGGAGAACTCGATACCTTGTTCGACCGTAAGGAAATTTGTTTCGACCGGGCGCATGGCAGTTACTACCCTTCGGTTCAATGGGAAAAAGAAATTGTCGTAGATGCGACGGACGAAACACTTCTCCATTGGACAGTCAATGCTCTGAATCGTAACAATTACGGTTGCCGCATATCACCTTGCGAGGCCGATGCATCGCTTCCCCGCCTCATCGTCGAAGGAAACGACTCGCTGTCGTTACACACCGCAACGAACGAAGTGCGATTTACCTCTTTCGCCGCCCTCATTGCATACCTTAAAACACCGGTTCAAAAGGGTTGAATGGATTCCGAAGGTTGAGCACTATCAACCACGCCCGAAAAATAACACGGAAAAAGGGTCTCACCCCCCTTCCCCTACGCACTGCAATAACATGTCACCTTGTTCGTAAAGCGGCAACCATAGACCGGGCGGCATTCTTTGGAGCGCCGGGAGCACCCAATCGCTCTGCAACAAGATCATATCCCGCCAACATTTTCTTTCGGGTATTCTCTTCGAACAACGAAGTTAACTCTCGACGAAGATTCTCAGGAGTCGCCCGATAGCCCAATAACTCGCATACGACAGGACTATCGGCTATCAAATTAACCAACGAAACATACGGTACTTTCAAGATTTTCTCGAATGTTTTATAAAACAACTTGCCTCCTCCCAGTCGATAGCATACCACCTGAGGCACCCGCAACAAAGCGGTTTCGAGCGTAGCGGTTCCCGATGTGACCAATGCCACCCGACTCTGTTGAAGCAAACGATAAGTCTTGCCCCAAACGACTTTTACCGAACGGTCCTGCAAATAAGGAGCATATTGGTCGGGAGAAATACCGGGAGCCCCTGCGATAACCAACTGATAGTCGTGGAACGTTTTTGCGGCCTCTATCATTAAAGGCAGATTATGATCAATCTCGGCTACCCGGCTACCCGCCAGCAGAGCTATTATGGGCTTTTTTCCCAAGCCGCACTCCGCAGTAAAATCCTCGAAACCCTCATCGGCATAAGGCCGCACAGCCAATTCATCGACCGTAGGATTTCCTACATACTCCACCGTATAATCGTGCTTGGCATAAAACGAAACCTCGAACGGAAGAATGGAATAAAGTCGGTCTACATACCGACGGATACTCTTTACCCTCCATTCCTTCCAAGCCCAAATCTTAGGAGAGATATAATAATAAACAGGAATACCCAAACGACGCTTCACATACTTGGCTATTTTCAGATTGAAACCCGGATAATCTATCAATATAACCACATCGGGACGAAATGCGGCAATATCCTGTTTACACAAACGCATGTTCGCCAAAACTTTATCGAGATTCATCAACACCGGAATAAATCCCATATAAGCCATATCCCGATAATGCTTTACCAGCGTACCGCCACAAGAAGCCATCAAGTCACCGCCGAAAAAACGAAATTCGGCGTTCGCATCTTCCTGTTGCAAGGCTCTCATCAAATTGGAGGCATGTAAATCGCCCGAAGCCTCCCCGGCGATAAGATAATATTTCATACCCGATTAGGAATAATTGGTCACGTCATTCGACCCTGACAGCTGTCCCGCTGCACGTAACCATCAACATACTACCCGATCCGCCGACAGTCTCATAGTCAAAATCGATACCCACCACGGCATTTGCGCCCAATGCTTCGGCCTGTCGAGCCATTTCTTCAAGAGCCGTATCTTTGGCCTCTCTCAAAACCGCTTCGTAAGCAGAGGAACGGCCTCCGAAAAAATCTCTTACCCCTGCGAGAAAATCACGAAACACATTCGCCCCGATAATAGTCTCGCCTGTCACAACTCCCAAATACCTTACAATCCGTTTCCCTTCTACCGAAGGAGTCGTAGTCATTAACATAGCCATCGATTTATTCGTTATTTATCAATACAAAGTAATATCATTTTTAGATGTTAATCATTTAGTCGTTTCTGATAATATGCTTGTTTCATAATAGAGTATTTGACTTCTTCAAAATCCATTTGAGGAGTAAAAATGTCAGTTTCCATACCAACATTTAATACGTTTTTGAAATCATCAAAAGAATAATTATCGTTACCAGCTCTAAAATTTATCTCAATTGAATCTAGTTTACAGAGCAAACAAACAATTTGATAATCTCTATCAATAATTGATGTATTGTTATTTGGATGAGCCCTGTAAAAATGCTGGTCTGGGGTTATGCAAATTATGTTTTCAGGACAATCTGCAATTGTTGGATATTCGCTTGCCATAAAAATATGGTGTGCTTGAGATGCTGGATATGCAGAGAAACGGTGAATTTCGCTACATGGTTCAATATTCTTAACGAAACGTTTGGCTTTCTCTATTTGGTATCGATAATAGCCATCGTTTTTATTAATTTCATTTTGTGCGGAAGCCATATACTCTTGGCGTGTAAGTCGTTTATCCTTACCCACATCTCGCCAATTGATACTATTATACCTTATACTATCAATAGTAAGCGGATTTTTAGACAAAGATCCTCGTTCAACGCCTTTTAAACCACGCTTAAACGCAAGTATATTAATGAATTTATTAAATATTCTTGGAGGTTCATAATTGCCTTGCACTGGCGTATATGTATGATAAAAGTCCATTAAAATGTCTCGGAGTGAAACAAGCGAATGCTTGTCTTGTTCTTCAAAGAAGTTTTCAAAAGCCTCAAACAAACCACTGTCACGCATAACTTTAGACAAGTAAGCATTCAAAAACTCCAAAGCATTTCTTTCACGCAAAGAAATAAACTCTAAGATATTTCTATTTCTTACCGTATAGGTATTTATGTTTCCGATTTTATTTTCATCAAGCAGTCCTGCATAAGCAAACATTTTCAGTGGTTGTGCAAAGAACTTATCGTATTCACTTTGCGCTGTTTCCGCAGACAAATTTGGTTTAGAAAAAGATTCAGAAATCAGTTGGTTTGCATAAGGAGAAAACCAAATATCGTTTTTATTGAATGAACAATTATGATTTTCCGTTGTGTACACCAATATGCATTCTGCTACTGCACAAATAACATCAGGCAAACATTTTTGGTCTGCGAAACGGGCATTTCTTGACTTGCGGACATCAAGGTCGCCAAGAGAATTAAAGTATTGTTCTAAATCTTTATTCATAATGAATTTATTTACGATTTATGCCAAAGAAGAAAACGGAATTATTATCAATATTCAACGAACGTGTTCCTCGATTACGTGCAATTGAATAGAATTTGTTAAAAGTAGATGTGGCAAAAAAAGCCAAATCATCAGATGAAATAGTAGTGGCAGGATCTTTTAGCGTTAGAATAGCAACAGAGCCATCTGTAATACAACCTTTTGGGAGGAAACATGCACGAGGATTATATGTGAGATTTGGAACAAGCACACAATTGGGCATATCCATATATTTGCTAACGTCAAAATCTTCTGCATTATCAATATATGTATCATATCCCGGAATATTAATAATTTGATTATCGGCTATATTCCGTGATTTTAGGACTCGGATACGCCCCTTTTTTTTTGTTTTAGCTTGGGTTATTGCGCGGTCTCGATAAGATTGGAATATATCAAAACACATTTTATTAGCGACTTCATCAAAATCAGAATTACGATATATCAGCCAATAGGGGAACGTCTTATCGGTAATGTATGATTGAGGCAAGTACCGCACATCATAAGTGATATAAGATTCTATCCTCGTTTGATTTGGCTTTTTTTGGGTGTCGACAACCAAACAAATCGTTTCTATCTTTACACCTTTGAATCCTTTTTCACCGAAATCAAGAATACAAGAAATAGATTTTTTGTTTAGTAATTCGCGGGTCAAATTAAATTCCGGGGCATTGATAAGACTTTTGGGCACGATCAATGATACCACATCGCCCAACGTAAGAGCTTTCTCAATAAAGAAAGAAAAGATGTTGTTCGTGACAGTGTTGTATTTATCTGCTTTGTATTTAGACAGAAGATCCTTGTCTTTGGTAATTTTCATATAAGGAGGATTACCCAATACAATGTCATATTTGTTCGAGAAATCCATAAGCAAAAAATCTCCCTCCAAATAATTAATTGTAAAATTGGACGGAACATTCAGCGATTTTATTAAAATTTTCAGCACTTCCAAACTTTGTGGATCTATATCAACAACATCTACGGTTACAGACTGCACATCGCAATATTTTGCTATCAACATTGGAAGAAAGTTTCCAACCCCAATTGAAGGTTCAAGTATGCGCAAAGAGTTTAATCCTTTTGCATCAGGTAAGTTTTTGATAATAGCAAAGCATAAATCCTGCCGTGTATAATACGCTGCATTGTCAGCTCGCATTGCATTTGACAATTCTGCAATTTTGGAAAGTATGGCAAACGGTTTGTCAAGATTTCCATTGAGGTATGCCAACAACTTTTTGCGGTCTGTCAATTTTTTTGCCTTAATGATATTTTCCACTTCCTGATTGGTTACATAAGGGCTCAAGGTCAGTTTACGGATTTTTCTCGCTATCTGTTGAAATATGACAGTAGGAACAGCTTCTCCAAGATTTTGGCGGATATTCATTTCTTCCTTTTTTAAGAAAGCTATTTTGTCTTTATCCGACAAAGCATTAAGTTCACCAAAAGAGACGTTAGTCCAATTGAAAGATTCTGGAACTGACATCATTAGCATAATTTCTCTAATGCTAAACACTCGATTATCATCAGGGTGAACGGTATTTTGGCTTGCTAAAATATCATTTCGGGTATGTATACACGGTGCTACCTTATCCCAACGTTGACGAGTATATTTATCCCCATTTTTATTGGTATTGTAGATGACAACCCCATCTTTAATGCGATGCGGTAAACGATTTGCTTCGGTATTATCAAATGCCGATTGCCCCTCTTTGATATTTTCAATCCAAGCAATCATGCGGGGATCGTATTTTCTGAAATTATGATATATATCTTCTGCCCACACTTCACCCATAATGGTAAGTGACGGTAGGTGTCCTATTGTTTCTCTAAGAGTCTTTTCTTTTTGTTTGTCGGGGAAAATGTCAAATGGAGTTATTTCTATCTGGTCTTTTCTTACTCCGATAACCAATGTTCGAGTTCTACTTGATGGAGAGCCATAATCTTTGAAGTTTACTACTTTACAAAGAATATTATAATTCCCTGAAAGATTAAGGTCTATTGCAGAAGCAATAGTCTTATCTTGTCCATCTACATCAGTGCAAATAGATGTCAAAAAGCCTCGGACATTTTCAAAAACGAAAAAACGAGGTTCAAGTCTATCGACCATTTTTATAGATTCCACAACAAGAGAATTGCGGCGTAATTCATCTCTTTTTTTGTGATTAGCCACAGACATACCTTGGCAAGGTGGTGTGGCTATTAGCACATCAAGTTCATTAACACCAAAGGCATCATGCCAAAGGTTATATTCGCGAAGAATTGCCTCATGCGTACTCTCTTGGGTCATATCACCACAGATATAACCCGAATCAAGCACACATTTATTATTGAACCTCTGTATTTTCAATCGCTTCTCCAATAATTCAACTGAGGCAATACATTGAAATCCTTCCTGTTTAAATCCATAGCAACCTACTCCTGCACTGCTAAAAAGGCTAATATACGTGCGTACCCCATAGATAGAATTTCTATCAGTGACAATGCAAGGTGGAACTTCCATTTTGGGACAAGTATGTTTTTTCGTTGCCATAGTTTTCTTAAAAACACTCCTGCTATTCCTCAAAGTCTATAAAAACAGCGAAAGCGTCTCGTATACTGATTTAATTATTCTTAGTCCAAGCATGAATACAAAGGTAGCAATTTTATTCGTTTTTGATATAACGATTGCAAGGAATGTCACTTACATACATTAGAATTTACAAGAATACTGACAAAAATATAATGAAAGTGAGCCCCAAACAAAGCGAACTCATTTTTTATACCGAGACACATTCTATTCGCAATAAAGTCAACCAGAACCGCCCAGCTCCACTCCCCCGAAAGAAAATCGTCGGCCTTCCGCAATAAAGATGCTCCGATATCGTTTTTATAATACAATGAAAGCGACAACTTTTGCTTTAATTTTGCTGAGTATCTTGACAGGTACATGCCTGACGAGCTGCATCGATGACGATTTCACCACAAATCCGTCGCATGTACTCGCATTCTCCACCGATACGGTTGCTTTCGATACCGTATTCACCACGATAGGTACATCAACTCGTTCATTCCGCATTTACAACCGGAACAAGAAATCGTTGAACATCTCTTCCATCAAACTTGCCGATGCCGAACATTCGGGCTTTCATATCAATGTGGACGGTATGTCGGGCGATAATTTCACCAATGTCGAAATCCGAGGGAAAGACAGCCTATATGTATTTGTAGAAGCCAATATCGATCCTACCAATCAGGACAATCCCATTTTCATCGTCGATTCGATCGTCTTTGTAACCAACGGCGTCCAACAAGACGTAAAGCTGACAGCCTACGGACAGGACGTTATCATCAAAAGAGGGGAAACCTTCATGACCGATACCCATCTGACCGATGAACGGCCATACCTCATCTACGACAGTTTAGTCGTGGCTCCGGGAGCGACATTACAAATAGAACCCGGTGCAAGACTGCATTTCCACCATAGAGCTTCGCTGTTGGTACAAGGGAAATTACAAGTCGAAGGGTCGATGGAAGCCCCCGTTCAAATACGAGGCGATCGACTCGACCGGCTCTTTGCAGACTTGCCTTACGACAATCTCGGCGGGCAATGGGGCGGTATCCGTTTTTATCCCGAAAGTTTCGGAAATAAAATATCGTACGCTTATGTACGAGGAATGACTTCGGGTATCGTATTGGATTCGTGCGCTTCAGAAGAGCCTCGTCTCGAAATAGCGAATTCCCGCATACGCAACTCGTCGGGTAATCTCATCACTTCGGCATACAGCCGGCTGAATTGTTGGAACAGCGAGCTTTCCGATGCCGGAGGAGCCATACTCTCGTTGACAGGAGGAATAGCCGATTTCACCCACTGCACGATCGTCAACTACTATTTCTACGACATCATCACCTCGCCCATCGTGAACATGAGCTATTGTGCCCCGGCCGATACGATTTCGGGAGGTCCCGCCCTTCTGCGAGCCCGGTTCAACAACAGCATACTATACGGTAATACATCGGAAATTCCCTCGATCGACCTCACCGGCAGCCATGTATATTTCCGTTCCTGCCTCCTCCGTTCCAACGGAGAAGACGATGACAATTTCATCAATACCGTATGGAACGGACAACCGTTTTTCAAAGCCACCGGCGAAGAACATTACTACTACGATTATCGAATCGGGTCGGATAAATCCGATGCTATCGGGAAAGGAAACCCCGATTTCGCGATCTTCCCATTGGATAAAGATATGTATGGGAACCTTCGTTCCACGAGTGTAGATATCGGAGCTTATCAATACATACCACAAGAAATTCCCGAAGAATAGAGAATGCACATAACATTCAAAAATGCGCAAATAGCACCCTTTTTGGTCTTCCTCCTCTCTTAATAAAAGTTACAAAGTTCAATTACTCACCCTATTTGTATAACAAATTTCTTTTTTCTCTCTCATTTTTCTATTTTTGTAAGAGATATTAAAACCTCTTTCTAAATATTTGCAATCATGAGCGAAGAGATACGACAAATAGCGGAACGGCTCGTTGGCCTTAGAGATGCCCTAGACCTTCGACCCGAAGATATTGCATCAACCTGCAACATCGATTTGGAAACCTATTTAGGTTACGAGTCGGGCGAAAAAGACATTCCGGTCAGTTTCCTGCACCAGATAGCCAAGCACTACGGCGTAGAATTACCGGCATTGATGTTCGGATACGAACCCCGAATGAACTCTTATTTCCTTACCCGAAAAGACAAAGGTGTCGCCGTAGAGCGTACAAAAGCCTATAAATATCAATCGTTGGCCGCCGGATTCGCCAACCGCAAAGCCGATCCTTTCATGGTCACGGTCGAGCCATCGGCTCCCGAAGCGCCATTCACGCTCAACACCCACCCCGGACAAGAATTTAACCTTGTTCTCGAAGGGAGCATGCATCTACGTATCGGAGAAAAAGAATTAGTGCTGAACGAAGGCGACAGTATTATATTCGACTCTACCCGTCCGCACGGTATGAAAGCGATAGACCGACAAGTCAAATTTCTGGCGATCATATTTTAAATGATCTTTCCGTAACAATAGGTATTTCACAAACATCAAGTAAAAAGAGGGAATATTCCCACATAGTCATTATGTTAGAACGCTTTTTAGATAAAACGTCTTTCTCTTCACAGGAAGACTTCATGAAAAATTTTAAGGTAAAAGTTCCCGATTGTTTTAATTTCGGATACGATGTTGTAGATGAATGGGCACGTATAGCTCCCGAAAAAAAAGCTCTGCTTTGGACCAACGATCAAGGAAAAAGAATAGATTTTACATTTGCCGATATTAAACGAGAAAGCGACAAAACTGCATCTTACTTCCAATCATTAGGAATAGGGCACGGCGATATGGTCATGCTCATTTTGAAACGAAGATACGAATTTTGGTTTTCTATTATCGCTCTTCACAAACTGGGAGCCGTATGTATTCCCGCCACTCACCTGCTGACCGAGAAAGACATAGTGTACCGATGCAATGCCGCCGACATAAAAATGATTGTATCCTGCGGCGACGGGATTGTAGTCGAGCACATCAACCGAGCCCGACCGTCCTCGCCTTCATTACAACGTTGTGTCTCCATCGGGCCCATCATTCCAGAAGGGTGGGACGACTTCCATAAAGGAATAGAATCGGCTGCTCCTTTCGTCCGTCCCGAATCGGTCAACACGAATGACGATATTTCACTGCTCTATTTCACATCGGGAACCACCGGCGAGCCCAAAATGGTCGCCCATGATTTCACTTACCCGTTAGGGCACATCATCACCGGCTCCTTTTGGCACAACCTGCACGAAGACAGCCTGCATTTGACTCTGGCCGACACGGGTTGGGGAAAAGCCGTATGGGGAAAACTATACGGGCAATGGTTTGCCGGGGCGAACGTGTTTGTCTATGACTTCGAAAAATTCAAACCGGCCGATGTACTCGAAATGATACATAACTTTCACATCACTTCGTTTTGCGCTCCTCCCACCGTATTTAGGTTTCTCATTCGGGAAGACCTCACCAAATACGATATTTCTTCTCTAAAATATTGTACCATAGCCGGTGAAGCCCTTAACCCCAAAGTATACGAAGAATGGCTACGGCTCACAGGTATAAAACTGATGGAAGGTTTCGGACAGACCGAGACGACCCTCACTATCGCCACCTACCCGTGGGTGGAACCCAAACCGGGATCGATGGGAATACGCAACCCGCAATACGACATAGACCTGCTCACAGCCGACGGACGCTCGGCCGAAGATGGGGAACAGGGACAAATCGTTATCCGCACCGATCACGGGAAACCTTTGGGACTGTTCAAGGAATATTACCGTGACCCTCAAAAAACGTATGAAGCCTACCATGACGGTATTTACTATACAGGCGATGTAGCTTGGCGCGACGAGGACGGATACTTCTGGTTCGTGGGTCGTGCCGACGATGTCATCAAATCGTCGGGCTACCGCATCGGTCCATTCGAAGTGGAAAGCGCTCTAATGACCCACCCCGCCGTAGTGGAGTGTGCCGTGACCGGAGTCCCCGATGAAATCAGAGGACAAGTTGTCAAAGCGACTATCGTACTATCGGCTGCATACAAAGACAAAGCGGGAGAAGCTCTTGTCAAAGAAATACAAGACCATGTGAAAAAAGTCACGGCTCCCTATAAATATCCTCGGGTTATCGAGTTCGTCGAAGAGTTGCCCAAAACCATCAGCGGGAAAATACGCCGAGTAGAAATACGAGACAAAGACAAAGTCTAATAACGTAAAACGATCGTCCCATGCAAATCAGTAACGATTGGTTCGTCGCCGAAACAGAATTTGAAAACAAGTCTTTTATCATACGAGGGAGACTATTTCTCGATGCCATCAGGCAATCGGGAAAATTCGCCACACGTATCGCTCTCGTATGGGAATATCAGGGCGATGAAAAAGGCATGCCCACCGAAAAAGAGACGCAAGCGCTCGATAGCCTCAACGAGAAACTGCGCGATATATTGGAAGAGAAAGAAATCGCAATACTAACCGCCATTCATATAGGAGGGAAAACCGCCCGTTATGAATATTACGGAATCTCAGCCGAAAAATTCTCCATCGTCTTGAACGAGACTTTCAGCGAATACCCGCCGCTGCCGATAAAAATTGGAGCGGAAAGCGACCCCGAATGGAACAACTACATCGAAACGATTCAACAATTCGCCATGCAGCCATGAGTTACAAACGTAAACGTATTACCGTAAAAATAGGGAGTAACGTTCTTGCTCGTCCAGACGGTACGCTAGACATCACCCGCATGTCGGCTCTCACCGACCAAATCGCCGAGCTACACAAAGCCGGAGTCGAAATTATTGTCATATCGTCGGGAGCTGTGGCATCGGGCCGCAGCGAATTGAAGATACACCGCAAGCTCGACGCAGTTTCTGCCAGACAATTATTCTCGGCTGTGGGGCAAGCCAAACTCATCAATCGTTATTACGAGCTATTCAGGGAACACAATATAGCTTGCGGACAAGTGCTCACGACCAAAGAAAATTTTTCGACCCGGCGACAGTACCTCACACAAAAACAATGTATGGAGGTTATGCTTGAAAATAAGGTTATCCCTATCGTCAACGAGAACGACACGATCTCGGTTACCGAGTTGATGTTCACCGACAACGACGAACTGTCGGGACTCATCTCTGCCATGATGGACTCCGAAACCCTCGTCATTCTCAGCAATATCGACGGTATTTACAACGGGGCTCCGGGACAAGCGGACAGTAAAGTCATACCGGAAATTCACCCCGGTCAAGAACTGTCGCAATACATACAGTCGGGGAAATCCTCTTTCGGGCGGGGCGGTATGCTTACCAAATGCAACATCGCCCGTAAGGTGGCAGACGAAGGTATAGAAGTCATCATCGCCAACGGCAAGAAAGAAAATATCTTGCCCGATCTTTTACGGGAAAACAGCTCGGCGATTTGCACGCGATTCATTCCCTCTGCCAACCCCATATCGAGCATTAAACGTTGGATCGCCCACTCCGAGGGATTCGCCAAAGGAGAATTACATATCAATGCCGGAGCCGTGAAAGCGATACACTCGCAACAAGCCGTCAGTATATTGCCGGTCGGAGTCACCCGTATCGAAGGAGACTTCGAAAAGGACGACATTGTCCGCATCATCGATCCCGATGGAAATTCCATAGGAGTAGGCCGCATTGCGTTCGACAGCGAAACAGCCCGAGAATTTATCGGACATCAGGGTGCGAAACCTTTCGTCCACTACGATTATCTCTATCTCGACTAACTTTAACGATTCCGATACAACTATACTCGAAAAAAAAGATTACTTTTGCTTTACACACATTATGAGCTATGACCGCCGATGTATCACATATTTTCGAAAACGCACGAGTCGCTGCCCGCAAATTGAATCTCGTCGATACCGAGACTATCGATAAAATACTTCTTGCCGTTGCCTACGAAGCCGAGAAAGAAGTCGATTACATCTTGCAGGAAAACTGTCGGGACTTGGCTCTTATGCCGAAGACAGACCCCAAATACGACCGGTTAATGCTCTCGCGGGAGCGAATTTTAGGAATAACCTCCGATATGAGAAAGGTAGCAGGGCTTCCCTCTCCATTGGGCAGAATATTGGCTTCATTCGACAGGCCCAACGGCATGCGCATCGAAAAAGTATCTGTACCGTTCGGAGTCATCGGCATTATCTACGAAGCCCGTCCCAATGTAACCTTCGACGTTTTTTCTCTTTGCTTGAAATCGGGGAATGTCTGTATTTTGAAGGGAGGTAGTGATGCCCAATATTCCAACAACGCTATTATCAACATTATCAACAAGGTGTTGATAAGTTACGGAATAGACTCTAACACAGCGACTTTACTACCTAACGGTCACAGCTTTACCGACAAGTTATTAACCGCCGTGGGACAAGTCGACCTTATCATTCCAAGAGGCAGCGGTCGATTGATAAATTATGTACGCGAACATGCGCTTGTACCGGTTATCGAAACTGGCGCCGGGATATGCCACACCTATTTCGACAGTGACGGAGATTTGGAAAAAGGCCGCAATATCGTGTTCAATGCCAAAACCCGTCGGGTGAGCGTATGCAATGCACTCGATTGTCTGATTATTCACAAGGAAAGATTATCCGACCTTGCAAACCTCTGTAAGCCGTTGTCTGAAAAAAACGTAATCATATACGCCGACCCGAAAGCCTATGGCGCACTTGCGGGGAAATATCCGGAATCCCTCTTGCAGCCAGCGACCGACGATAGTTTCGGGACGGAATTTCTGGATTATAAGATGGCCATCAAAACCGTCGACTCCTTTGAAGAGGCTTTGGCTCACATAGCCCGCTATTCCTTGAAACACAGCGAAAGTATAATCACCGAAAACGAATCTCACAAACAACGCTTCGCTCACGAAGTCGATGCCGCATGCGTATACACCAACGTGTCTACCGCATTCACCGACGGAGGACAATTCGGATTCGGGGCAGAAATAGGTATCAGCACACAGAAACTGCATGCAAGAGGTCCTATGGCTCTACCCGAGCTAACGACTTATAAATATATTATTTCCGGTAACGGACAAACCCGTCAATAAAACATTATGAGACATTTCACTAACGTACACGACCTCGGAGATTTAAACGCTGCTGTTAAAGAAGCTCTCGAAGTAAAATCCAATCGGTTTGCCTACAAACACTTGGGGCAGGATAAAACCTTGATGATGATTTTCTTCAATTCCAGCCTCCGTACTCGCCTAAGTACACAAAAGGCAGCTATGAATTTGGGCATGAATGTCATAGTTTTAGACGTCAATCAAGGAGCTTGGAAATTAGAGACCGAACGAGGTGTAGTCATGGACGGGGATAAACCGGAGCATTTACTCGAAGCTATACCGGTCATGGGGTGTTACTGCGACGTGATAGGCGTGCGTTCTTTCGCCCGGTTCGAAAGCAAAAGCGACGACTATGAAGAAAAAATTCTCAATCAGTTCATTCGATATTCAGGCCGACCGGTATTCAGCATGGAAGCAGCTACACGGCATCCATTGCAAAGTTTCGCCGACCTCATCACCATCGAAGAACATAAAAAAACCGAACGCCCCAAAGTAGTCCTCACATGGGCCCCTCACCCGAAGGCTCTACCTCAGGCCGTACCTAATTCTTTTGCCGAATGGATAAACCAAACCGATTACGAATTTGTCATTACCCACCCAGAGGGGTATGAATTAGCCCCTCAGTTCGTAGGCAATGCCCATGTGGAATATGACCAGCGAAAAGCTTTCGAGGGGGCAGACTTCATCTACGCCAAGAATTGGGCAGCCTATGCCGACCCGCATTACGGACAAGTCATCAGCACAGACCGGGCATGGACGGTAGATAGCGAAAAAATGGCTTTGACCAATAACGCTTTTTTCATGCACTGTCTTCCGGTACGTCGCAACATGATTGTTTCGGACGATGTTATCGAAAGTCCGCAATCATTGGTAATCCCCGAAGCCGCCAATCGGGAAATTTCGGCACAAGTCGTACTGAAACGTATTCTTGAATCCCTCTAATTCTATACTTATGAAACGGCTTTTGACTTTCTTTCTGATATGTTTCTCATTCGTCGAATATACCCGGGCAGAAGATATTATCGACTATAAGTACTGGGACGAAGGGAAATTGACATGGGACGATTTCCAAGATACTCTCAGTCTCAAAGGAGTACCCTCGGCTTTTAACGCTTTCCTAAGAATCGAAAAAACAGAAAAACGAGATGGCAATACCCGCACGATTCGTCCCGAAGCGCAAGCCTGTTTCGACAAACGTCATTCTTTCGCCGACCGGCAAATACAAAACGAGAACTTACTGCGGTTGTTCCAGCTGAAATACGATTTGCTTGAAATGTATCGGCGAAGACTACAAACCGAATTAAATCTCGGAGTGGTGGGTATTGCCGCCGACAATCGCACTCGGCAATACATGGACCTATACACAGAACAAAGCAAAAAAGCAGAACAAGAAACCGAAAACGGACAGAACGAGATAAAGCTGCAAGAATGGGAGTTCTACGTAACCAAAGAACTGATCGAAAACCCGGCTCCGTCCATTCCTCGAATCTCTCCGCGGCGATTCGGATACGGGTTCTATTTAGGAACCGGCGCCTCCTTCCCGGTCGGAAGCATTGCCGACTATTGGGATCCCGCTTGGCAAATCAATGTCGGATTCGATTTAGCTTATGCCAATACACATCTGCTCTGCGACTTTTCTGCCGGAACAGCCCGTACCCGTCAAGAAATCATAGTTTCCAACGGACAAATCACGGATAAATGGCTTCGAAACGGACATAACACCTATACTTCTATATCCTTAGGTATAGGACAACAACTTATCTCCACCAAGTATTTCGCCCTTATGCCTTATGTCGGGTGTATATGGTCGGGATACTCCGATCAAGCAAAAATTCAAGAAGGGAGAAACGAAAGAACGACATTGTCCTACACGAATTTTAATTGGACGGCCGGAATCTGTTTCGACTACCGGTTCTCCACGACAATATCCTTAGTTCCTTCATTCTGGCGCGGTCATCGTGAAATATTTACCGCATCGATTCGTACAAAGCTATTTATCAATCGGGAGCAATACAAAAATTTCAACGCCATAGAAGGAAACATGATAAGAGGCTGTAAGCTGGGATTCTCGGTCGCTTGCCTCGGATTCAGCAGATTACTGCAAATCAAATAAAACTACATTTACGACATGAAACAATATCTCGACCTCTTACAACATGTGCTCGACCACGGCATCTTTAAAGAAGATCGCACAGGGACAGGCACTCACAGTGTCTTCGGTTATCAAATGCGTTTCGACCTGCAAGACGGATTCCCGCTCCTCACCACGAAGAAACTGCATTTGAAATCGATTATCCATGAACTGTTGTGGTTTCTTAAAGGCGACACCAACGTGAAATATTTGCAAGAGAACGGAGTCCGCATTTGGAACGAATGGGCCGACGAGAATGGCGACTTAGGACATATCTACGGGTATCAATGGCGTTCGTGGCCCGATTATAACGGCGGACATATCGACCAAATAAAAGAGGCTATCGACACCATACAACACAATCCCGACTCACGTCGCATCATTGTCAGCGCATGGAATGTGGCAGACCTACCCCAAATGAACCTACCTCCTTGCCATGCTTTTTTCCAGTTCTATGTAGCAAATGGTAAACTCAGTTTGCAACTGTATCAACGCAGTGCAGATATTTTTCTCGGAGTGCCTTTCAATATCGCCTCTTATGCACTATTACTCATGATGGTCGCACAAGTGACCGGGCTCGAAGCCGGAGATTTCGTCCACACACTCGGAGATGCCCATATTTACAACAACCATATCGAGCAAGTGCGGGAGCAGCTTTCTCGCGAACCGCGAGCCCTGCCTACAATGAAACTGAACCCCAATGTAAAAAGCATCTTCGATTTCAAATACGAAGACTTTGAATTGACGGATTATAACCCTCACCCCCATATCGCAGGAAAAGTAGCCGTATAAGTATGAGTAAAATAGCATTAATCGCAGCCGTTGCCGAAAAAGGAGCCATTGGCCGGGACCAACAACTGTTATGCCACTTGCCCAACGACTTGAAACATTTCAAAACACTCACGTCGGGGCATACCGTCGTCATGGGGCGAAAGACTTTCGAATCATTACCCAACGGAGCTTTACCTAACCGCAAGAATATCGTCTTGACACATAACACGTCACTATCGTGGCCGAATGTAACTGTCGTCCATACGCTTGACGAAATACCGATACAAGACACGACAGAAGACGAAATTTTCATTATGGGGGGAGCGACACTATACAACGAAACCATCAAGATAGCCGACACGCTGTATATCACACACATTCACCATACATTCGACGACGCCGACACATTCTTCCCGACCATAAACCCATCGGAGTGGGAAATCGCAAATTCGCAAGAAATGCCGGCCGACGAGAAACACGCTTATCCTTATACATTTGTAACCTATACCAGAAGACGGATAGAAAACCGGGAACCTTCCGACAAATAACCGGGTCAATCCCTGTCGATCTGCGTCATATTCCCGTCATTGTCGAATTCCAATTCTACGAGAGGAGCCGTGTTCAACTCCACTTCATATCCCCAATCGTAACGAGCCGCTTCGACAATTCCGGCAGTAGGATACTGTGTAGCGACATAAGTCAACAAATTACCCGGCAAAATATCTATTTGTAAAGCCGACGGTAACACCTGCAAGTTGCCATCTACCTTTTGCCACCCGCCGTCCTTATAGAATTTCAATTCGAATCCGTTACTCAACCAAACTTTGTAACAGGGTTCTTCATTCTTCTTTTCGGCCTTAACTACCTTTACATCGGAAAAATAAGTACTAACAAATTGATGAACAGAATCAGGCAAGTATTGATAGTCCACTCGTTCGTCCTCATCACAGGCACTCAATCCGGCAAGCCCTGCGAACAAAATAAAACTCCACAAAAACGTTTTCATAATCTCCCATTTTAATTTTTATCTTATAACAACATCGTTTGCCAATAGGTCGATTCCTTACAAAATTTAAATAGAATCATGTTACATATAAAATAAGCGAATCAGAATGTAACACTTTTGTAACACAAATCCAACATATTGCTATAAAAACCGGAAATCACAAAAATAATGTTAAATATAATCGTTTTTCTTGGGTATTTTGTTTGTATATAAAATTATATGCGTACATTTGCAATGTGTTTTTCATGGTATTAGAATTAAGGTTAACAAAGATTGGTTGTCGTGATGACAATCAATTTTTTCATTTTAAACTGTTCCGTTTTTCATCTATACTTTCTCTCATATACTATCCAAGACACTCCATAAGAAATAAGCAGTGGTCTATCTTCTTCAAATGATTGTTGTATCTTTAAATTTTAGGTACATTTGTAACCAAAATCCAACCTTACTGCAATGAAAAAAACATTATTATCCATCGCACTATCGGCATTTGTTTTTTCACTGATAGCGGGAACAGGACTTTCGGCCGATTCCCCGTTAACCGTATCGCAAGCTCTTGCCAAGAAGAATGACCGGAAATCCTATTATGTAAATGGATATATAGTCGGGGAATACAGAGACTACTCCAACAATAAACACTTCTACAACATCGCACCGCCCTTCGATGGAACCTCGGCCTACCTCATCGCCGACGACATCGATGAAATCGATTTAAGCAAGATGATGCCCGTACAAATCAAGGACTATGTCGATTCGTACAATTTAGATGAAAATCCACAATATTGGCGCAAGCAACTGACCATAAAAGGAACGTTAACCGATTACTTCACCCTGCCGGGAATTAAGAATCTCACAGATTGGATAGCACCCGGCGAAAATGTCACAGACGAAACGAAATACTGGAACTTCTATGAAACTTTTGAAACGAAAAAAGCCTATACTCCCAACAACACTTTAATGTACGGAGGAGGAATCTATGCCAGTGCCGAAACATGCCGATGGAAATTCGTAGGCGCTACATACGGAGACAGCTCCAACGATATGAAATGGGATAATGCAGCAGCCCACCTACGCCTCACCGAATCAACCTCCGGCGAACCCGGATACATCTACATGCTCGAAGATAAAAGCAACGGAATCGGGTACATACGCTTATGGGCTGCCCGATATAAAGATGACAAAGGTTCCGGTTCCTTCGGTGTATACATATCCGATGACAAAGGAAAAACTTGGGAACCCGTTCAAACCGGTATTCCAATCAAAAAAGAGTTGACCGAATACCAATTCAAAGTGTTGCATCCGGGAGAACTACGAATAAAAATAGGCAAAACAGAGAACTCGACGACTGGAATAGACATTGATAATATCCACATCAGCGACTATTATACGACGTCGTCCGTTGAAAACATGTTGTCTCCGACAAATATACGAATATGGAGTTCGAAAGATCATCTTTGTTTCGACACAAAAACCCCCGAACAAATCGACATCTACCAGATAAACGGCACACTCGTTAAGACTGAACATATAATCGGGAGTGGCAACATAGCCCTACCTGCCGGATTCTATATAGTCTCGATAAAAAACACCGCTACAAAAATTATCGTACAATAAATAAAAAGTAGTAGAAGCCATTAGTATATAACTTAATTGGTGCACTCCAAAAAGTCCTAAATATAATTCTCCTTATTTTAACCATCAACAGATAAAAGAGAAAGAGGGAATATTTTGAAAATGGGTAGAGCAGCCAGACGTCTTTCCATCTCTCTTTATCTCTACAATTTACCACAATAAAAAAGCCGTATCGAATGATACGGCTTTTTCTTATCAAAAATTTATCGTTATTCCTCATTAAGAGTAATTCTCTTACAAGCAACAGCTGTAAGTTCTTTGTTGCTTGAATGAAGATACTGTTGAATAGTTTGCTTGGGATCTTTCACAAAAGCTTGTTCAAGTAAACAAACTTCTTGATAGAATTTGTTCAGACGACCCTGAGCAATCTTATCGAGCATTTCCTCTTTCTTACCCTCTTGACGAGCCTTATCTTTTGCGATTTCAAGTTCTTTTTCTACCACATCGGCCGGAACTTCATCACGAGAAACAGCGATAGGGCTCATAGCAGCAGCCTGCATAGCCACATCGTGAGCTACCTGATAATCGGTATCGGCGAGGTTAAAACCTACAATCGTAGCCAATTTATTCCCCGGGTGAATATAAGCGGTGGTATAAGGAGCCGAAATAGCTTCGTAGTAACCGAGCTCCATCTTTTCTCCGGTTTTACCGATTTCATCGACAATCAAGTTAGCGACGGGAGTACCATTGACAACCAAAGCCTTTACGGTTTCAAGATCGGTAGCTTTTGCCTCGATGGCAGCATCGAGAATAGATTTAGTCAAGGCTACGAAAGAATCGTTCTTAGCAACGAAATCCGTTTCGCACTTCAAAGCTACGATAGCAGCGAAATCGCCTTTGGCAGCAGCCAAAACGCAACCTTCCGAAGCTTCGCGGTCTTCGCGTTTAGCAGCGACAGCTTGACCTTTTTTACGAATAATTTCTTTTGCAGCTTCGATATCACCGTTAGTCTCGGTCAAAGCATTCTTACAATCCATCATGCCGGCTCCCGTAAGTTTACGTAGCTTGCTGATTTCAGCCATTGTAACAGCCATATACTTAATCTCCTATTTTTATAATTAGAAACGAACAAAGAGTGAAGTCAAAGAAAAGGCTCCACTCTTTGTCTTTGATTATTTTTTATTCTTCTACTTCTTTAACTTCGGCGGCAGGAGCTTCGTCCGTTATTTCGGCAACCTCTGCATCTTCGGCTTTCTTGCGAGAGATACGAGTTTTACGTTCTTTCTTAACAGGAGCATCCTCACCCTCGGCAGGAGCATCAACTTTTTCAGCCTTACGTTCTTCCAAACCTTCGGCAATAGCACCGCATACGGCATCGAGAACCACTTCGATAGATTTCGAAGCATCGTCATTAGCCGGAATAACGAAATCTACATCGTTCGGATTCGAGTTGGTATCTACCATAGCAAATACGGGAATACCTAAACGATTGGCCTCGCGCACGGCAATATGTTCTTTCAAAACATCGACAACGAACAAAGCGGAAGGCAGACGATTCAAATCGGCAATACTGCCCAAAGTCTTTTCCAACTTGGCACGTTGGCGAGAGATTTGCAATTTTTCACGCTTAGACAAATTGTCAAACGTTCCGTCCTTTTCCATTTTATCGATGGTAGACATTTTCTTCACAGCCTTACGAATCGTAGGGAAGTTAGTCAACATACCACCCGGCCAACGCTCGATAACATATGGCATATTCACAGCAGAAGCCTTGTCGGCGACAACTTGTTTGGCTTGTTTCTTAGTAGCGACGAACAGAATTTTTTTACCCGATTTAGCGATTGATTTCAATGCAGCTGCGGCTTCGTCGATCTTTGCTACGGTTTTATACAAGTCGATAATGTGGATACCGTTACGCTCCATGAAAATATAAGGAGCCATAGCAGGATTCCATTTTCTTTTCAAGTGTCCGAAATGAACACCGGCTTCCAATAACTGGTCAAAATTAGTAATAGACATTTTTTCTTTGTTTAATTTGTTTACATTCTACTTACACAACCACAAGGTAGTTCCCTATGAAAAGAAAAGTCCTTGCGGTTTGGATACTAAACACAAATATATCTTCGGCCTCAGGCCGTCGCATATTAACGTTTACTGAACTGGAATCTCTTACGAGCTTTGGGACGTCCCGGTTTCTTACGTTCAACGGTACGCGGGTCACGAGTCATGAAGCCCTCCGATTTCAGAGCAGGTTTATCCTCGGGATTGATTTTTACCAATGCGCGGGCAATCGCTAAACGAAGAGCCTCGGCCTGTCCTTTGAAACCACCGCCATTCAGATTCACTTTAATATCATACTTTTCTGCAACGCCCAATTTTTCAAGCGGTTGCTTTACAATGTATTGAAGTATTGAAGAGGGGAAATAAACAGCCAACTCTCTTTTGTTTATCGTAACTACACCCGAACCTTCGCAAACAAATACTCGTGCTACTGCGGCTTTACGTCTGCCTAATGCATTAACTACTTCCATATTACTTATTTAAGGGTGTTAATATCTATTGTTTTAGGGGTTTGTGCAGCATGTGGATGCTCGCTTCCTCCATAAATATAAACGTTTCTCAACAATTGAGCGCCCAATTTATTTTTAGGGAGCATACCTTTCAGTACACGTTTGAATAATCTCGATTCTCCTTTTTTCATCAAATCGGCAGGAGACAATTCTCTTTGACCACCGGGATAACCTGTAAAGTTCAAATAAACCCGATCCGTCCATTTTTTCCCCGTTAATTGCACCTTATCAGCATTGATAATAATTACATTATCGCCACAATCCACATGAGGAGTATAGCACGGTTTGTATTTACCACGCAATATTTTAGCAACTTTTGCACACATACGACCCAAAACTTGATCGGTTGCATCAACCACAACCCATTCTTTTTTAACGGTCGCTTTGTTTGCAGAAATGGTCTTATAACTTAAAGTATCCACTGCTTATTCTTTTAATTATTAAATACTTAACACACACATAGCATTCATGCTTCCGGCCAAAGAAGGCATGGCTACTATTCAAATTTTCTCAAATTTGGGTAATAATCGGACTGCAAAGGTACGTTTTTTATTTGAAAAACAAAAGATTTCGATTTTTCTTTTACAGATTTAAACAAAAAAATCGGCCCGGAAAACCGGGCCGATCCATTATCAGAAAGTATCTTTATTTCACCAGAACTTTCGTTGTTCTATTCCCGACTTTCACAATATAGAATCCGGGTAATAGATCATATTGGTTCTCTCCTACCCCGACAGAATCTTCCAATACCGACATTCCCGAAATAGAATAAATCTCTATCTTAGAAGGAACCTCGGCTTGCACATACAACTTTCCATCGATGGCATAAACCTTAGCACCAGATGCAGAAAGTGAATTTACCCCCGAAGGAATATATTTCACAATCTGCCGGTCCGAAAATTCCGATTCGACCAAATCATCGCCCAGTAAACGATAGGCCGACACCTCATAACCGTATTTATAATTTATACTGTCCGCATTGCAATCCAGTAAAGGAGTACGAAGTAGTTTCGGGGTCCCTCACAATAACACTGTTTTCCAATCTGGACACCTGAGCACCCGCTTTCAACTTTTGTTTAACGACAATATTATCGATAAAGAAAAGAGCACCGCCATCGGTAGCGAAACGGAGGCAATCTTTTTCAATACCGTTTTTCATTTCCACCGTAAATGTTTTAGACTCCGATTTCTCGAAAGTCAGTGTTTTAGTATCGTTTTCAGAGTAGATATATAAATCGGTCCAACCGCTCGAAACCTTTGCCCATGCTGTCACTGTCACTTCGAATACGGTATCGTTATTCAGCACCAGTTCGGGCGTTTGAAGAGTCGCCTGCCAACCATACCCTCCAAGCATACCGTTTGCCAAACGAAGTCCGCCGCTAAATAACCAATTGGGCAATAAAGTATATTCATCTAGAATCACAAGAGAACTCGACTCAAACTCGTCTGGATTTTCTGGTGTAGCCGAAGTCGTTACTTTCGAAAAATCTTCTTCCAAAACAACATATTCTTCGTCTTCTCTCGCCGTATAAACACTATAATTATTTACTCTATACCCCTCGGCCTTAGGTGTTTTTTCCCAATGAGCCGTATATGACGACTCTGTTACATCGGTAGCGGCAGCCACAACAGGAGCGACCAATCCTATTACAGCGATTTCGTCAGATGGTTCAGACTGCACTCCATTTTCCGAAGAAGCCTTTACATAATAATAGTAATCCAAATCCTCGTCTAAGCCTTCCACGGCATAAGACGTCACACTCCCTACATTCTTATCTTCGAAAACATATACATTTTCTCTGACAGGCATACAACTGTAAGAAATATCATCGATAGCGACACGTCCGTTATTCTTCTGTTCGAACCATATCTTTACCCGATAACAATCGGACGGTAGAGAAGAGGTAAGATCGATATAGCGCCCCGTTTGAAGCGAAGAAGCAAAAGAATAACCCAAGTCCTTCCACTCTACTCCATTAAAATATTCAGCATGAATTTTTGAGCTATTTCCAGAAAGCATAGTTTTACCCCAAAACGAAAAGCTATCCATAGGATCATCTTCCAACGGAGTTACGATAGAGTCTCCCGTAGCATCAAATGCCAATGCAACCGAAGCAGAATTGTAATTGCCGTCATCTGTATACACATGACGAGTCCCATGAGTAACGACATCGACAACCCAACCTTCGGGATATTGAGGATTATCAGAGCTAATCAACGAGTCGGTACAATTAACGGTATCGAAAGTCTCCTTCACTGTTTTCGGGGCCTTCCCATCAGGGAATCGTTTACTATACACGCTCAATAAATAGTCTTTGGCTCGCTCGCTGCTTTCCCAATGAGCCGTAAACCCCTCCCGAGTGAGATCAGTCGCTTCCAACGATTTAGGCGTAGGAATAATTTCTTTTATCCGAACAATCTTTATATCATCAATTAAAACTTTGTCTTCATCACCAGCAGAAAACTGAATAAAACAACGGTCAAAAGTACCTTTTTTAAACTCTCCCGTATAGGTTTGCCAGTCAGTGGTAAGTGTATGTATATAAGAATCGATAGTGTTATAACCTTCACCCATCACTACATTTATTTTCGATTGCTCCCCCTCTTGCAGACGAGCTCGAAAAGAATAAGTAATCACCCCCGAATAATCCCCCTTAGGAGTATTCAAATAACCACCTTCATAGAATAATTATATACAGGAGCTATCGCACAAATTCCCCCAGCCTGAAAAATACCCATACCAGACCAGCCCGCTTGTTGGGTATATTGGGCATCGATTGCGCCAGTACTTTCATCTGCCAAATCCTGTTCCGTAGGAGCTGTTTCAGCCCCCTCGACAAATTTGGAAAAATCCTCGTTAATCAATACGACCGGCGTCGATTCCGAAACAACGATCGCCGACACATTCACAGTTAATAAAACTACGAATAAAATACAAAGTAAACCTCTTTTCATAAACTAAAATTTATAGTGAATTTTGGATTTTTCAAAAAACAAATCGAAGAACACGGATATAACCCAAAGCTCATCTACACTAAAACGAGAGGTTACAAATGTAAATATTATAAATAATAAACAAAATACAACATATCCATTTTCAAAAAATCTATATATTAGATATTATCAAAGGGTTATGAGCCGAAAATCAGGGGTATGGAGTAGCGTCGGGAACGACGGGAAAAGACCGAAGAAACCACCGTTTCTTCGGGGTAGAGGTGAAAAGATAGGAAAGGATTTTTGTTTGTATATTTAACCCCTCCGTCCTTT